>LFFM01000201.1_pt1 | contig 40050 bp, 38 predicted proteins | sample 643131 | NCBI WGS metagenome assembly LFFM01 (sample SAMN03777445, study PRJNA286221) | soda lake metagenome | biome: soda lake; feature: Kulunda steppe; material: water; isolation source: sample Tc-Br brine of Tanatar trona crystallizer | place: Russia: Kulunda steppe | collected 2011-07 | reverse complement strand
CGGCGTCGACGTCGCTCCACTCCGGGTTCTCGTCCGTCGCCGGTTTGTCCGAACCGGACGAACCGCGACGGCGCGTGTGCATTCGTGCCATTGGTCTGATTGGAACGGCACAACTACGACGTGACCGCCACTCCGCGTGACGCGGCTGACGGGGTGCTCGCATCCGCGAGCGACCCCGGGTGGGTCGGGCTCGTCCCCCGTGCGGGTGAACGATCGACCGGCCGCGACGCCGGAGGCGTCGGTGCACTGCTACATTCCCAAGCCGTGGGCGAAAGAGGCCCCGGCGCGTCGGATCTGTAGCTGTGCTGTTCCCGTTTTCACCGTCGTCGTCACCCTTCTTAAGCGTGTTCTTGTGCGTCCGCCCTGACGTCGTTCACTTAAGTAGCTCCCCGACGGAGTTGACCACATGCTCGTCGTCGTCTCCGACACGCACAGCAGCGAGGAACACCGGCTCCACGGACGGACGCTCACGGCGGTACGGGACGCCGATCTCGTCGTTCACGCGGGCGACTTCTACCGAGAACCCGTGCTCGACGCCTTCCACGAGGAGGCCGTGACGCTGCGCGCCGTGTACGGCAACAACGATGACCCCGCGATCCGCGAGCGCGTGCCGAAGGTCCGCGTCGTCGAGTACGCGGGCGTCCGATTCGCCGTCACGCATCGACACCGCGGCGGCGACACGGGTCTCGTGATGCTCGGCCGGGAGCGCGACGCCGACGCCGTGATCTACGGCCACAGCCACGCGCCGCGGTTCGACGACTCGACATCGCTTCCCCTGTTGAATCCGGGCAGTCACGCACAGCCACGCGGAAACCGTGCGGCTCACGCCGAACTCGAGCCAGTCGGTGAGTCGGACCGCGATGGCAGCGTCGATGCCGACGCCGACGGCGGACTCGTCGGTCGGCTGGTGACCCCGTCCGGCGACGTCTTCCGAGAGTTTCGGATCGGTCGGTGATCGCGAGCCCCGGACCGATCGTCCTCCGTGCCGGCCGTGTCCCGCGTCGACTCGAATCCATCTCGATCATTCATCGCGATCATTTATATGGGAACCTTCGTAGTGTAAAACGTACCATGACAGAGGAAGACGCCCAACTGGAAGCGAGACTCGCCGAACAGGAGGTATTCGAGCCCCCGCAGGCGTTCGTCGAGGGAGCAAACGTCTCCGATCCGGGGATCTACGAGGAGTTCGAGGAGAACTGGCCGGAGTGTTGGGAGGCTGCGGCCGACCTGCTCGATTGGGAGTCCGGGTACGATCAGGTGCTCGACGACTCGAATCCGCCCTTTTATGAGTGGTTCACGGACGGCAAGCTCAACGCGTCCGCGAACTGTCTCGACAGACATCTCGAGGAGCGGGGCGACGAGGTCGCCATCGAGTGGATCGGCGAACCCGTCGACGAGGCGGATCGGTCGTTCACCTACGCCGAGTTACACCGCGAGGTGAACGAGTTCGCGGCGGCGCTGCGCGAGATGGGCGTCGAGGAGGACGACGTCGTGACGATGTACATGCCGATGATCCCGGAGCTGCCGATCGCGATGCTGGCGTGCGCGCGCATCGGCGCCCCCCACAGCGTCGTCTTCGCCGGGTTCTCGGCCGAGGCGCTCGCAACGCGGATGAACGCCGCCGACTCCGAGTACCTCGTCACCTGTGACGGCTACTACCGTCGCGGTGACCCCCTCGACCACCTCGGGAAGGCCAACGAGGGGCTCGACGCGGTCGAGCACGGCACGTCGACCGTCGTCGTCGACCGGTTGGGCGGCAACGACGACGACTTCGGTCACGACCTGACCGACGACCAGCACGACTACGACTCGCTGGTCGACGAGCAGGCCGGCGCCGAGGTCGATCCGGTCACGCGGGACGCCGAGGACATGCTCTTTTTGATGTACACCTCGGGAACGACCGGGAAGCCCAAGGGGGTGAAACACACCACCGGCGGCTACCTCTCGTGGGCGTCCTGGACCTCGCAGGCGGTGCTCGACGTCAAGCCGGATGATACCTACTTCTGTGCGGCCGACATCGGCTGGATCACGGGCCACTCGTACATCGTCTACGGGCCGCTCGCGCTCGGAACGACGACGATGATGTACGAGGGGACGCCCGACTACCCCGATCGCGACCGCCTCTGGGAGATCATCGACGAGTACGACGCGACCCAGCTATACACCGCGCCCACCGCGATCCGGGCGTTCATGAAGTGGGGCTCACAGTATCCCGAGAAACACGACCTGTCCTCGCTGCGGCTGCTCGGCACGGTCGGCGAGCCGATCAACCCGCGCGCGTGGAAGTGGTACTACACGCATATCGGCGACGAGGAGTGCCCGGTCGTCGACACGTGGTGGCAGACGGAGACGGGCGGGATGATGATCACGACGCTGCCGGGCATCAAGGACATGAAGCCCGGGGCCGCGGGGCCGCCGCTGCCGGGGCTCGACGTCCGGATCGTCGACGCCGCAGGCGAGCAGATCGAGCCCGGACAGGCCGGCTATCTGACCGTACAGAAACCGTGGCCCGGCATGCTCCGGACGCTCTATCGGAACGACGAGCGCTACATCAACGAGTACTGGGCGGAGTACTCGGACGTCGACAGCGACGACCCCGACGACTGGGTCTACTTCCCCGAGGACGGCGCGAAGATCGACGAGGACGGCTACATCACCGTCCTCGGCCGCGTCGACGACGTGATCAACGTCTCGGGCCATCGGCTCGGAACGATGGAGATCGAGTCCGCGATCGTCGGCGTCGAGGGCGTCGCCGAGGCCGCGGTCGTCGGCGGCGACCACGAACTGAAAGGCGAGGCGGTCTACGCCTACGTGATCACCGAGGACGGCTACGAGGGCGACGACGAGCTGCGCGATCGGATCATCGCGGGCGTTGAGGACGCGATCGGCCCGATCGCCCGACCCGAGCAGGTCGTGTTCACGCCCGACCTGCCGAAGACCCGCTCCGGGAAGATCATGCGCCGGCTGTTGGAGAACATCGCCGACGGCGACGAGCTCGGCAACACGAGCACGCTACGCAACCCGGAGATCGTCGAGGAGATCCAGAAACAGGTTCAGGGCTAACCCGTCGCACGACCCGGCCGACGGCTTTCTTCGACGTCAGGGCAGCAGGCGACAGGCGGGCCCGCTCCGCGTGACGCCGCTATTTTTCGCCCTTGCTGACGGTCACCTGCGCCTCGCTCACGACGCGATCGCCCATCTGGTAGCCGGGCTCGTACACCTCGTGGACGGTTCCCTCCGGCTCGTCGCTCTCGACGCGGAGCATCACCTGGTGGCGTGACGGGTCGACCTCCTCACCCGGCGCCGGCTCGATGGGCTCGACGCCCTCCTCGGCGAGCACCTCGTCGAACTTCTCCAGCGTCGACTCCACCCCCGGGCGGATGTCGCTGCCCTTCTCTTGGTCGAGCGCACGAAGCAGGTCGTTTCGGACCGGCGTGATGCGCTCGACGAGGGCCTCCGAGGCGCGCTCGCGGATCTCCTCGCGCTTCCGCTTCGCTCGCTCCTTGTAGTTCTTGAAGTCTGCGCGAACGCGGGCGAGCTTGCTCGTCAGCTCCTCGACCTCCGACTCGAGCGCGACCGCCTCCTCCGTCGTCTCCTCGAGGTCGGCTTCGAGCGTCGCGACCTCCTCGGCGAGCGCCTCGTCGTGTTCGGCGACGCGCTCGGAGAGCGCCGGTTCGGACGAACCCGCGTCACTCTCGTCGCCGGCCGATCCTTCGTCGCCGGCCGATCCCCCGTCACCGACCGATCCCTCGTCGCCGGCCGATCCCTCGTCGCCGGCCGATCCCTCGTCGCCGGCCGATCCCTCGTCGCCGGCCGATCCTCCGTTGGCAGCTCCGTCCGCGGAGCCGGATTCTCCGCCGGCGTCGACCGCCTCGGCGGCCTCGTTGGTTTCGGGATCGACACCGTCGTTCGGGGACGGCTGCTCGTCGGACTCCGCTGTCGGCTCGACCTCGACGGCGTCGTCGTCGTTCATGTCCGATCGGAGTCGGCCGGCGTGCATAAGCGTTGCAGAACGGGCTCGACGATTCCGTCCGGCAACGACCCGAGTGCCCCGTTCGGCTCGGGGTGGGTCCGCGACGACTCGCGGGAGTATTTAAATCACGACCCCGAATGGCCGGCAATGACCGCGCCGAATCGGAACACGCTGTGGGCGACCGCCATCGTCGACGAGCTCGTCGCTGCGGGGGTCGACGCCGTCGTCGTCTCGCCGGGCAGCCGCTCGACGCCGCTGACGATGGCCGCCGCGCGCGCCGAGGACCTGCATCTCTTCTCCGCGCTCGACGAGCGCTCGGCCGCCTACTTCGCGCTCGGCCGCGCACGACGGACCGGGCGAGTGACGCCGCTGATCTGTACCTCCGGAACCGCCGCCGCCAACTACCACCCCGCGGTGATGGAGGCGGACAACGCCCGCGTCCCGCTGCTCGCGCTCACCGCCGACCGCCCGCCGGAGCTACGCGACTCGGGGGCGAACCAGACGGCCGACCAGGAGAAGCTCTACGGCGACGCCGTCCGGTTTTATAAAGACCTTCCAGAGCCGGCGGCGACCGACCGTGCCCTGCGATCCGTGCGGACGACGGTCGCGCGGGCCGTCGTCGCCGCCGAGGGCGCCGACCCCGGCCCCGTCCATCTCAACGTCCCGTTTAAAAAGCCGCTCGAACCGACGCCCGTGCCGGGAGACGTCCCGACGGACCTGGATCCGGTCGCGGAGTTCGGTCGTGACGGCGGCTACGTCGACGTCACCCGCGGCACGACGGAGCCGGCGGAGGCCGAGCTACGGGCGTTGGCGGACGCGCTCGCCGCCGAGCGCGGACTGATCGTCGCCGGACCGGCGGATCCACCGGGGCTCGATCCGGAGGCCGTGACGGCGCTCGCACACGCGACCGGGTATCCGATCCTCGCCGACCCCTTGTCGAACCTTCGCTACGGGGGACACGTCCGCGTCGCGCCCGTCATCGGGGCGTACGACGCCTATCTCTCCGCGGCGGTCGCCGACGGGACCGGCTGGCCGGATCCGGACGTCGTCCTCCGTCTCGGCGCCTCGCCGACCTCGAAGCGGCTCCGGAAGTACCTCGCGGCGACGGGCGCGGATGAGTACGTCGTCGACCCCGCGGGGCGGTGGCGCGAGGCCGAGTTCGCGGCGACGGACCTCGTCGTCGCCGAGCCGAACCGGCTCTGTGCCCGGCTCTCCCGGATCGTCGCGGGCGGCGGCGACCCGGACTGGCGCGATCGATGGGTCGAGGCCGATCGCGTCGCCCGAGCGATCCATCGGCGGGACCGAGACGACGGCGCCGATTCCGGCGAGGGGGACGGCGTCGACTCCGACCACGGCTTCCACGAGGGCGACGTGTTGCGAGTCGTCGCCGACGAGCTGCCCGATCCGGCGACGCTGTTCGTCTCCAACTCGATGCCCGTCCGTGATCTGGACCGCTTCGTCCCGCCGTCGACGACGAACGTCACGGCGCTCGGAAACCGCGGCGTCTCCGGGATCGACGGCATCGTCTCCAGCGCCCTCGGCGCCGGCTCCGCGACCACCGACGGCCTCACGCTCGTCATCGGTGATCTGGCCCTCTACCACGACACGAACGGGCTGCTCGCGATCGGTCGATGCGACGTCGACGTCACGGTGGTCGTGATCAACAACGACGGCGGTGGGATCTTCCACAAGCTCCCGATCGAATCGTTCGAGCCGGAGTTCACGACGCAGTTCAAGACGCCCCACGGTATCGACTTCGAGTCGATGGCCGATCTCCACGGGCTGTCGTACGCCCGCGTCGATGCGCGGCCGGAAGCCAGCGGGGCGGCGGTTGACGGCGACTTTCCCGCCGATGCGGTCGCCGAAGCGTATCGAGCTGCACGCGACGCCGACGGGTCACGCCTGATCGAGGTGCGAACCGACGCGGAGTCGAGCCATCGGACGCGGGAGCGGCTACGGGCGACCGTCGAGGAGGCGGTTCACGGAGCGTCGCTCCCGGAGGGAGACGGATGAAACGCCGCTGGCACGCCGTCCTGGGGTGGGCGCTCCTGCTCGGCATCCTCACGTTGATCACGGGGTTCGGCGTCGAGATTCTCGCCGATCCGGCGTTCGCGGCCCAGCTCACCTTCCTCTCCATCGGGGGGGTTGCGTTCGTGATCGGCGGGCGAGGTCATGAGCCGTTCGGGCTCGACCCGATCCGGGTCATCGGCGTCGGGGACTGTAGCATCGCGGCGGCGCTGCTGGTAAACGCCGCGGTGACGCTGTTCGTGACCGGGGGAAACCCCACGATGGGCGCGCTCGTCGGCGTCAGCGCCCTCGGATTGGCGTTCATCGGGATCGACTACGCGCGCGGCGGCGTCTACTTCGACGCCGACGCGGTGAAGGAGGGGCCGCTGTTGCCGGAGCCGGAGGACGACGAGGATGAGGACGAAACGGAGCCGGAAGACGACGAAACGGAGGCGCAGCGTGAGGACGAAGCCGAGAGAAAAGACGACGGGGGAAGCGAGGGCGGCTGACGTCGCGGTCGACCGCAATCCCTTTTTCAGGCGGCCGCACAGTCCGAGACATGGATCTCACCGGAGCGCGCGTGTTGATCACGGGCGGCGCGGGGCTCGTCGGCAGCCATCTCGCGGCCGACCTCGTCGACGACGCGGCACACGTCCGGGTCGTCGACGACCTCTCGAAGGGCAACGCGGAGCGGCTCCCCGAGGCCGTCGAGTTCGTTCACGGTGACCTCACGGAGCCGGACGACGTTGCCGAGGCCGTCACCGCCGACCGCGACGTCGTCTTTCACCTCGCGGCCTACACGGACACCAACTTCGACTCGGATCGGACCCTCTACGAGGAGAACACGACGATGACCTACAACGTGGTCGAGCGAATGCACGAGGTCGACGTCTCCAACCTCGCGTTCACCTCCTCCTCCACGGTGTACGGGGAGGCGCCGATGCCGACGCCGGAGGACTACGCGCCGCTCGAACCGATCTCCGTCTACGGCTCCGCGAAGCTCGCCGACGAGGCGCTGCTCTCGACGTTCGGCCACTCCTACGAGTTCACGGTCTGGACGGTTCGTTTCGCGAACGTCGTCGGACCCTACCAGCGAGGGAACGTCATCCCCGACTTCATCGAGAAGCTACGTGCGGATCCGACGGAGCTGACGATCCTCGGCGACGGCCGTCAAGAGAAGTCCTACATGCACGTCTCCGAGTGTGTCGACGCGCTCCGGCACGTCGTCGAACACGCCGATCGGGACGTCAACGTCTACAACCTCGGCACGCGGACGACGACGTCGGTGACGACCATCGCCGACGTCGTGAGCGAGGAGCTCGGGGTCGACCCCGACTACGTCTACACCGGCGGCGACCGTGGCTGGACCGGCGACGTACCGCGGATGCGCCTCTCCGTCGAGAAGCTCTCGGCGCTCGGCTGGGAGCCGTCGCTGTCGAGTCACGAGTCGGTGCGGAAGGGCGCCCGTGATCTCATCGCCGAGATCGCGCCGGATCGGCTGGCGGAGTAGCCGACGCGAACCGGACGTGACGGGCCATCGTACGGACGTGAGGGCCATCGCACGGACGTGACGGGCCATCGCACGGACGTGACGGGCCACCTCATCCGGGGGCAACCGTACAAAAACGGCGGCGACCGTGGTGGGCGACGTTTACTCGAGGTCGAAGCGGTCGAGCTTCATGACCTTGCTCCAGGTGTCCACGAAGTCCTGCACGAGCTCCTCCTCGCCGTCCTCGGAGGCGTACACCTCGGCGATGGCACGCAGCCGCGAGTTGGATCCGAAGATCAGGTCGACGCGGGACGCGGTGAACTCCGTTTCTCCGGTCTCGCGGTCGCGGATCTCGAAGCGGAGGTCGTCCTCGTCGGCCGCCTCCCACTCGTAGCGCATGTCGAGGACCGTCCGGAAGAAGTCGTTGTTCAGCGTCCCCGGCTCGTCGGTGAAGACGCCGACGCCGGAGTCCCCATACGTGACGTCGAGGGCGCGCAGGCCCCCGAGCAGCGCCGTCATCTCCGACGCCGACAGCGACAACAGGTCGGCTTTGTCGACCAACAGCTCCTCCGGCGAGCGATCCATGACGTCACCCTCCGTGTAGTAGTTGCGGAAGCCGTCGGCGTCCGGCTTCAGCGCCTGGAAGGACTCGGGATCGGTCTGTTCCTGGGTGGCGTCGGTCCGACCCGGTTCGAACGGGATCTCGACGTCGTACCCCGCGTCGGCCGCGGCCCGCTCGACCGCCGCGTTGCCGCCGAGAACGATCAGGTCGGCAAGCGAGACGCGGACGTCGTCGGACCGGGAGCCGTTGAACTCCTCTTGAATTCGTTCGTAGGTCTCGAGGACGGTCTCGAGTGCAGCCGGCTCGTTGACCTCCCAGTTCCGCTGCGGCTCGAGACGGATTCGAGCCCCGTTTGCGCCGCCGCGCTTGTCGCTGTCGCGGTACGTCGACGCCGCGGCCCAGGCCGTCTTGACGAGCCGGGTGACCGAGAGATCCGACTCCAGGATCTCCGCTTTGAGCTCGGCGATCTCCGCGTCGCCGATCAGCTCGTGGTCCACGTCGGGCGTGGGGTCCTGCCAGAGCATCTCCTCGTCGGGGACTTCCGGACCGAGCAGCCGCTCCGGCGGGCCCATGTCCCGGTGGATCAGCTTGTACCAGGCCTTCGAGAACGTCATCCCGAACGCCATCGGGTTCTCCTGGAACCGCTCGAGGATCTCGCGGTAGTCCGGGTCCCGCTTCAGGGCGACGTCGGTCGTCAGCATCATCGGTGTCGCGCTGCCCTCCGGGTCGTGGGCGTGCTCCGCGGATCCCTGCAGCTCCTCGTCGGTCGGCCGCCACTGCCACGCACCGCCCGGACCCTTGTGGGGTTCCCACTCGTACTCGAGCAGGTTGTCGACGTAGCCCATGTCCCAGCTGATGGGCGACTGGGTCCACGGTCCCTCGATGCCGCTCGTGATCGTGTCGGCACCCTTGCCCTCGCCGTACTCGTTCTCCCAGCCGAGGCCCTGCCGTTCGATGGGTGCCGACTCGGGCTCGGCGCCGAGGTGGTCGTCGGAGGCCGCGCCGTGTACCTTGCCGAACGTGTGTCCGCCGGCACAGAGCGCCACGGTCTCCTCGTCGTTCATCGCCATCCGGTCGAACGACTGCCGGATGTACTTCGCCGACTCGAGGGGATCCGGCTCGCCGCCCGGGCCCTCGGGATTGACGTAGATCAGGCCCATGTGGTCGGCGGCGAGGTCGCCGATGAGGTTGCCCTCCTCGTCGTGCCGCTCGTCCCCCATCATCTCCTCTTCGGGGCCCCAGTCGACGCCCGCGTCCGGCTCGAAGGCGTCCTCGCGGCCGCCGCCGAAGCCGAACGTCTCGAATCCCATCGACTCCATCGCGACGTTGCCGGACAACACGAGGAGGTCGGCCCACGAGAGCTTCCGGCCGTACTTCTGCTTGACGGGCCAGAGCAGACGCCGTGCCTTGTCGAGGTTCGCGTTATCGGGCCAGCTGTTGAGCGGCTCGAAACGCTGCATGCCGCCGGCCGCACCGCCGCGCCCGTCGCCGGTGCGGTACGTGCCCGCGCTGTGCCACGCCATTCGGATGATGAGCGGCCCGTAATGGCCGTAATCAGCCGGCCACCAGTCCTGTGAGGTCGTTAGCGCCTCCTCGATGTCCGCCTTCACCTCCTCGAAGTCGAGCGACTCGAACGCCTCCGCGTAGTCGAAATCGTCGTCATACGGCCCGGTGTCTCGGGCGTTCTGATCGAGAGGGGCTAAATCCAGCGCGTTCGGCCTCCAGTCTCGGTTTGACCCTGTCATCAGCAAACAATTGATTTTACACGGTGATAAAATCTTTCAAACGCAGGTAAAAGAAATAGTATTTACAAAATCTAATTCCGTAAACTACTATCGGTTCGATTATGTGCGTTATCTCCCCGGCAGAGTTGGCTCCTTTATGTACATGTGAACCGATTCAACCGTTACCGGTGGCGACTCCGAACCGTTCCCGGCCCCGGCAGCCGGACGGCGCCGGGCGGTTCCGTTCGGTGCCCCGCCGCCGTTGTTCCACACCCGTCGAGGTCCCGCGTGTCACGGCGAGGGAGGACGCGGGGGCCGGGTTCTCGTTCGATTCACGTTGCGTGGGATCGTGGTCTCGAGTGCAGTCGTCGGAGCGTGACCGCACAGCAGAAGCCGGCGGCCAGCGTTGCCGCGGTGATGCCGAAGGCGACCCGGTAGCCGAACTCGGTGTAGACGACCGTCCCGCCGACCACCTCCCCGGTCCGATAGGCGTCGAGCGCCCGACCCATGACCCAGGGAAGCACCGAGGCGCCGACGAAGCCAGCCGCGTTGACCGTGGCGGTCGCGACCCCGCTCGCGCCGGCAGGATAGCGCTCCTTGACCACGGTGAGCGTGAGCAGGCCGGCCCCGACGAGGGCGCCGGAGGCGAAGTAGACGGCCGCGACGACGAAAAGCGGCGGGCGCCCGGTCAGGGCGATCACCGCGTGTGCCAGCGCGAAGAGGCCGACCCCGACGGTCATCGGGAGGTACCTCGTGGCGTATCGATCCGAGAGCCACCCGATCGCCGGGCCGCCGACGAGGGTTCCGACGGCGCCGAGCAGCGTGAACGTCGAGGCGGTCGCGACGTCCATCCCGTAGACGACCACGAGGTAGGGGACGCCCCAGAGCCCGATCAGCGTGAGGGACGTCCCGCTGACCGCGAAGAAGACGGCGGAGAGAAGCCACTGATTCGGGTCGCGAGCGAGCCGTCGGAGGTGTGCACCCGTCTCCGGGAGGGAGACCGAGGGCTGTTCGGGGACGTTCTCGATCGGGCCCAGCCCGGCGTCGGTCGGGGAGTTTCGCACGAGGAGATACGTCGCCACCCCGGAACAGAGGCCGATCCCCGCGAGAAACAGGATCGACGGTCGCCAGCCGACCGCGCGAACCGCCAACGCGAGCGGCGTCGTCGCGAGGATGGCGCCGACGCCGGCGATCGCACCGGTGACGCCGGTCATCGTCGCGAACTCGTCCGCGCGGTACCAGTTGGCGCTGAATCGGAGGATGGAGACGAAGATGACGCCGCTTCCGAGGCCGATCACGGCCCGAAAGACGAGCGCGGCGAGGTAGCCGTCGCCGAGCGCGAAGCCGACGGCACCGACGCTGAGCAGGATCGCACCCCCCGTGCCGACGTGGCGTGGCCCGATCCGGTCGACGAGCACGCCCGCCGGGATCTGCACGATCGCATAGACGACGAAGAACGCGGCGTGGACGGTTCCGAGCCGAGCGGCCGAGAGGTCGAAGTCCGCCGTCAGCTCCTCCGAAAGCACGCCCGTCGAGAGCCGGTGGAGGTTGACGAGCAGGAAGACGACCGCCAGCGCACCCCACGCGATCCAGCGCCGCTTCGTCGGGTCCGCAAACGTGGCGTGGACGACACTTTCGCCCCGCCGTCCGACGCCTCCACCGTCCGAACCCTGCGTTCGATCCGTCACGTCGGATCGGTTCCGATGGCGTCGCCTAAGCGTTGGGATCGGGGCGATCCGTTCGATCGCCACCCGCGGTCGTCCGCCGACCATCGCCACCCGCGGTCGTCCGCCGACCATCGGGAAGCTTCAAGCCGGTCGGTCACCTACGCGCGGGCATGAACCCGATGACGTCGGCGATGCCGGTCGAACGACCGGTCGCTCCACGCCACCGGCGCACAACCGGGGTGGCACGCGCCCATCCCTGAAGTGGTCGGCGTCGACATCAGCGGTCGCCACGAGGAGGACGGCGAGTACCTGATGGTCGCGGCCGCGGTCCACGCGACCGTCGACTCCTCGCGCATCCGTTCCGTCGAGGGGATCGGCTTCGCGTCCGTCCGCGAGGGACCGACGCTCGACGCGACGCTGGATCTGACGGCGGAGGCGATCGGCAACCTCCCGGAGCCGCCGAACTGTCCCGTGGTCTCCGAGGTCGGGGAGTTCTACGAGGAGCCAGCCGAACTCGTCGGGTTGAGCTTTCGACCCGAGTTTAAATACGTCGAGAGCATAGGGGAGCGCGCCACCGTGCAGACAGCACACCACGCCGCCTACGCCGCGAGGAACCTCCTCCGATGACGGACCGAAGCGGGCCCCACGACGGGTCGTCCGTCCAGACGGCCGACGGCGACGCGCGCCGGGCGATCGTCGCCAAGCGGGTCGACTCCGGGGAGGCGGACCTCACCGAGATCGGCCAACTCGCCGCCGCCGCGGGCTACGAGGTCGTCGGCGAGCTCTCCCAGACGCGGACCGAGGACGCCGCGTTCATGTTCGGGGAGGGGAAGGTCGCGGAGCTGCGGGACCTCGTCATCGAACGCGACGCCGACTACGTGATCGTCGACAACGACGTCGGACCGTACCAGACGTTCAACGTCGGCGGGGAGCTTCCCGAGGGCGTCGAGGTCGTCGACCGGTTCACGCTCATCCTCGAGATATTCGGCCAGCGCGCCAACACGCGGAAGGCCCAGCTGCAGGTCGAGCTCGCGGAGCTTCGCTACGAGCTGCCGCGTGCCGAGGCGAAAGCGAGCCTCGCAAAGCGGGACGAGCGTCCGGGCTTCATGGGGCTGGGCGAGTACGACGAAAGCGTCGAGCGCGACATCAAACGGCAGATATCGGAGATCCGCGACGAGCTGGCGTCCATCGCCGAGAAGGAGCAGTCCCGCCGGGAGAAGCGACGGGAGTCCGGCTTCGACCTCGTCGCGCTCGCGGGCTACACCAACGCCGGAAAGTCCACCCTGATGCGCCAGCTCGCCGCCGAGCTCGACGTGGACGAGAACGCGGACCGCCACCCGGACCTCGCGACCACCGCCGAGTCACAGGACATGCTCTTTACCACGCTCGGCACCACGACTCGCCGGGCGGCGATGGAAAAGCGGGACGTCCTGCTCACGGACACGGTCGGGTTCGTCTCCGACCTTCCACACTGGCTCGTCGAGTCGTTCCAGTCGACGCTCGATTCCGTCTACCGGGCGGACCTCGTGCTCCTCGTCGTCGACGCGAGCGAGTCGGTGGAGGCGATGCGCGAGAAGCTCGTCACGAGCCACGACACCCTCTACGAGCGCAACGAGGCCCCCATCGTCACCGTCTTCAACAAGATCGACCGGCTCGAACCGGGCGAGTTGGCCGACAAACGGGCGGCCCTCTCGGGGTTGGCCCCGGACCCGATCGCGGTCTCCGCACGAACCGGCGCGGGCGTCGCCGAGCTCCGCGACCGCGTCGAGGCGGAGCTCCCGCCATGGGAGCGCGAACGGCTCGTGTTACCCCTCACCGACGACGCGATGAGCGTCATCTCGTGGATCTACGACCACGGCCACGTCGAGGAGGAGACGTACGCGGACGATCAGGTCACGGTCGCCTTCGAGGCGAGACCGACGGTCGTCGCGAGGGCGCGATCGAAGGCCGCCGACCTCGCCAGCGTCGAATCCGCCTGAGTCGAAGATATTCGGATCGGTGCAGGCGGCCGCCGAGGTCACTTGGAGGGGTGCCGTAGGTCACTTGGAGGGGTGCCGTAGGTCACTTGGAGGGGTGCCGTAGGTCACTTGGAGGGGTGCCGTAGGTCACTCGAAGGGATGCCGTACGAGGCGGCCGTGTTCGGACTTCATACACCGCCCCCGAAGGACGTCGAGCCCGGCTTCCTCGGCGGTGCGGACCGCCTCGTCGTGGTGGATGCCCGGTTGGAGCCAGATCGCGACCGCGTCTCCACGATCGATCGCCGCGTCGACGATCCCCGGCACCTCCTCGTCCGGTCGGAACACCTCGACGACGTCGATCGGGCCCTCCGCCGCCGACAGCGAGTCGGCCGCGGGCACGCCGAAGACGGCGTCGGCGAACGGGTTGATCGGGATGACCTCGTAGCCGTGTCGCTGGAGGTATGCCGGCACGATGTGAGCGGCCTTCGCGTAGTCCGTCGACGCACCGACGACCGCGATACGGTCGTACTCGAGGACGCGTCGGAGCCCGTCGTCGGTCTCGATCGGCATCGGCGGCTACTCGTTTCGCGGGCTGCTCGGGTGATAGTCGGTGTCGTACTCCCCGACCGCGCCGTCGACGCGGTCGGGATTGATCCGCCCGGCGAGCAGCATGAAATCGAGGACGGTGAGATGTAACATCGCCTCGACGACGGGGACTGCCCGCGGCGGCAGCACGGGATCGTGTCGACCCACGACCTGCACCTCCTTCTCCTCGCCCGTCTCCCAGTCGGCGGAGCGCTGTTTTTTCGGAATGGAGGTGGGCGCGTGCCAGGTCGCCTCGCCGTAGATCGGCTCGCCGGTCGTGATCCCGCCCTGGAGCCCGCCGTGGTCGTTTCCGACGGGGACCGGGTCGCCCTCGTCGCTTTCGACGTGCTCGAAGGACTCGCCGTCATCGAAGGTCCAGTCCTCGTTGCGCTCCTTGCCGGTCACGTCGCTCGCGTCCCTGCCGAGTCCGAACTCGACGCCCGTGGTTGCGGGGATCGAGAACATCGCCCGACCGAGCCGCGAGGGGAAGCCGTCGAACCGCGGCGCTCCCAGTCCCCGCGGCACGCCCCGGCACTCGAAGTAGATGGAACCGCCGATGGAGTCGCCCTCCTCCTGATACGCCTCGATGAGCTCCTGCATCTCGGCGGCGGCCTCGGGATCCGCACACCGGACGTCGTTCTCCTCGCTCCGTTCGAGGATCTCCTCGAACGTGACGTCGTCGGCCTCGACGTCGCCGATGCGGTTGACGTGTGCCTTGATCTCGACGTCGTACTCGGAGGCGTCGAGCACCTGTTCCGCCACGGCGCCCGCGGCGACCCAGTTCACCGTTTCCCGGGCGGACGAGCGCCCGCCGCCGCCCCAGTTGCGCGTCCCGAACTTCGCGGAGTAGGTGTAGTCGCCGTGTGAGGGACGCGGCGCGGTGACGTACGGCTCGTACTTGCCCGAGCGGGCATCCTTGTTCTGGATCACCATGCCGATCGGCGTCCCAGTCGTGTAGCCGTCCTGGACCCCGGAGTTGATCGTCACCTCGTCGGGCTCGCCGCGAGAGGTCGTGATCATCGACTGGCCGGGCTTGCGGCGGTCGAGCTGCGCCTGGATCGCCTCCTCGTCGAGCTCGACGCCCGCCGGGACGCCCGAGACCGTGACGCCCATCGCCTCGCCGTGGCTCTCGCCGTAGGTGGTCACCTGGAAGAGGCGACCGAACCGGTTCCCGTTCATACCCCTACCTGTAACCGGGGGCATTTAGGGGTTACAATCCGCGCAAACGCGGACCGGTCCACGGAACCGATCCACGGAACCGATCCACGTAACGGGTCTTGTACCGGCTGGGTCTGGATGGGATGAAACCATATGCCGAGTTGTCGGATTCACGCCCGCAGCAAACGGCGTGGCTCTCTCCACCAACTAATCAATTCGGGTCCCACTCACAGTCGAATCCATCGGCGTGGACATGCGGTTGTGCCCCCGGCAGCACCTCTATATCGCCGTCTCTCCGGGAAATGACCAACTCTCGTAAGGCACCTTTCGATGCCCTTTCGTCCCACGTGTTTTGGGACGTAGACCCGTTGATCGTCGCTTCAGCCGAGTACTCACCGAATGCGCGATCGAACTCGCCTACTGGGACTGTTTCATCGCCATCGATCTCGACGGTCGTCTCTACCACCACCTCCTCATCGTCTTGCCAATTTGGCAGTCTCACGACGCGAAGGTCGACAGCGTGTGGATCGTCAGTATCGTTTCTGAGCTCAAGTGACCTCTCCCCCCAGTTTGGGGTCGTCCGTGAGACCGTGAGTCGGTTGGTTCCGTTTACTGATTCGACGGCCGCCTGCAGAAAGTAGCCCGCGTCCCGTTCGATGTGCGTCGTTTCGATATCAATCACGTGCGGCACGTATAGCTCGTCATCAGTTTCGTACCGGTCAGTTTCGTAGGCCGTTTCGACCTCGGTTTGGGCCGGATCAGGTAACTGCTCAAGTCCTACCGTTAGCGTCTCGCATTGTTCGAAGGCGTCCGGTGGCGGTGTTCTCCCCGGAAGACGGCTCGTACAGCCAGCAACGCTCCCGGTCGCCGGTACGGTAACACCTAGTAAAAACGCACGGCGATTCATACATCGCCATACGACCGGACAACGTATAATTGTGCGAACGCCCAAACGTCGATTTTACTTAATCGCACTGCAGTCGGATCCTCAGTATCTCAGCGGAGCCGGCGTTCACGCGTCGGGTCGGACGCCGAGCTCCAGATCCACGGTCTCCTCGTCGCCGTCGCGCCACACCGTCACCTCGACCACGTCGCCGGGGCGGGTCTCCAGCGCGAGGTATCGCGAGAGGTCGCCGGTCGTCGCGATCGCGGCGTCATCGAGGGCGACGACCGTGTCGCCGCCGGTCGGCACCGTCGCCCCCTCGACGGTTGCCTCCTCGTCGCCGCCGCGCAGGACGCCCGCGGCGGGGCCGTCGTCGGCGACGTCGACGAGATAGACGCCGCGCGCTTCGGGGAGGTCGTTCGCCTCGGCGAGCAGCGGTTCGACCTCCAGAATGCTGACGCCCATGTGGGAGTGGTCGTAGCTCCCGGTCTCGATCAGCTCCGGCACCACCCGGCGCACGAGCGGGGCGGAGACGCCGAACCCGACGTTCTCCCCCTGCGTCGCCGTCGCGACGCCGATCACGTTGCCGTCGAGGGTGACGATCGGCCCGCCGCTGTTGCCCGGATTCAACGCGGCGTCGATCTGGACCGCGTCCGCGATCGAAAAGCGGCCGGCCTGCGTGACGGCGCCCGGTATCGTGCGATTTCGCCCGCTGACGATCCCCTGGGTCGCGCTCCCCTCCAGCCCGAGCGGCGACCCGACGACGAGGACGTCCGTTCCGACTGTGGGGGTCGTTTCGGCGAGCGGGAGGGGGCCGCCCGGGAGGCTCCCGTCCGTCTCGATCACCGCGAGGTCGCTGAAGGGGTCACGGCCGACGACGGCGGCGTCGAGCCACGTTCCGTCGGCCGTCTGTACCCTGATGGCGTCCTGGTCGCCGAGGACGTGATCGTTGGTCACGAGGAGGTCGTCCGTGTAGCGGAAGCCCGATCCCTGTCCCGCCTCGCCGCCCTCGTCGCCACCGAAGGGGCCGCCCGCATCCTCCTCGAGGTAGATCTGGATCCGGGCGACCGACGGAGCGATCGTCTCGTACACCTCCCCGTAGTTGCCCGCCTCGTGGGACGGCTCGTCCGCGTCGACGCGAGCCGGCTCGGTCGGATCCGGCGGCGGATTCGCGGCGTCGACGCCGACGCGACCCCCTTCGCCGGTCGGGGCCAGACAGCCCGCCGCGGCCGCAACGATCGCCGCCCCGGACCCGAGGAACTCGCGTCGCGTACGTTCCATGCGGGAGCGTAGGACCGTATTGTGTTAAACGGTCGGCTCCCGGGCGGCGACGCCGACCTCCCGCGGGCAAACCGTCAAATCCCATGCGGCCCAATCGTCGTGCATGTCACGACGGTACGCCGAGTGTCCGGCCCCCGGCTGCGGGTTCAGCGACGTGCCCTCCCTCGTCGCCGCACACGTCAACGGAACCGAGGGAGCGGAACACGACTGGGCACGGCTCCCCTACGACGGCCCCGGCGAGTTTCTCTCCACGGCCCGCGGCGAAGCCGAGCGTCCGAACGCCGGGGATGAATCGACCGACCGGGGCGAAGCCGGCCCGAAGGCATCGGATTCGGCGTCGAAGGCATCGAAGTCGGCTCCGGACGCGACGGATTCGGCCACGGGTGCATCGGACTCGGCCTCGGACGCGCCGGATCCGACCTCGGAGGCATCGGATCCGGCCTCGAACGCCGCAGACCACGCGGTCGATCCGGACCCCATCTTTCGCGCGGTCGACGTGGTCCGGGACCGAGTCGAGTCCGTCGAGGACGGCGATCTCGCGGCCCTTGACGTGCCCGAACTTGCCGACCTGTTCGTCGCCTGCTCCGTCCTCGCAGGCGAGGCGAGAAGCGCCCGGAGCGACGTCCGCGCCGCGATCATCGACCGCGTCGACGAGGAGGGCGAGATAGCCGGGACGCTCGGGTCCGTCGAGCGCTCACGATCGACGCGGCGGGCGCTCCGGGACGAGGAAACGGTACGGCGCGCCCTCTTCACCGCGGGCATCGACCCACGCGAGGCGGAGTCGTTCGATCCGGCCCTCGTTCGGGAGCTGATCGAGGAGGCGCGTGAACGCGACCCGTCCGGCGTGTCGATCGACGAAGCCGACGTCTTCGAGACGAGCGAGTCCGATCACGTCCGTCGGGCGAGCGTGAACGAGGACGTCTTCGGGGAGCGATGAGCACGGTCGTTTTGCTGCGACCATGACGGGGACCGCTCCGACCGCCGGCACGACCCTCAACGATCCCGTCACGATCGGCGGGTTACGGCTGCACAATCGGCTCTACCGGGCACCGTTGCTGGAGTGTGCGGGGAACGGGCCCGACGCGGTCGACGCGCTCATCGCGGACCTCGAACCGGCCGCGGCGTCCGGGGCCGGGCTGATCCATCAGGGCGCCACGATCGTCCGCGGGGAGGGCGGGTGTGCCGCGCCCGGAATGACGCGGGTGCACGATCCGGCGTTCGTCGCCGACCTGTCGCGGCTCACGGACGCGATCCACGCACACGACTCGCGGATCGCGATCCAGCTCGAACACGGGGGACTTCGGTCGATGGAGGTCTGGCACGCCGGCTACCGCCGAGCGAACTCCGACCTCGAGCAGCTCGCCGTCTCGCGTCCGCCGCGGATCCTCCGCCTGCTCGATCGGCTCGGCTTCCTCGACCTCTCGCCGCGGATCCTCTCGACCGCGGACGTCGAGGCGCTCGCGGCCGACTTCGGTCGAGCTGCGGCCCGTGCGGTCGACGCCGGATACGACGCGGTCCACGTCGCCGGCGCGAACATGGGGATCGTCCAGCAGTTCTGTTCGCCCTTTTATAATCGTCGGACCGACCGATTCGGGATCGACCCCGACGTCGGGGCCGGCGTCGCGTTCCTCGAGCTGGTCGCCGAGGAGGTTCGTGATCGCGCGGGCGACGTGCCGCTCATGACGAAGGTGCCCTCGGAACGACCGACGCTTCCGGGGATCGGTCCCCACCTGGGCGACGACGAGGCGGTTCGGACCTGTGAGCGACTGGCCGAACACGGGTACGACGCGGTGGTTCCAGTGCGGACGAGCGTCTTCTGGGACATGAGCGTCGTCCGGGGGGAGTTCCCCGCGGCGGCGTGGCGGGATCCGCGGTTCCGCGACGGCTACCGCGACGCGTTCGGGTCGCTCCCGCGCGCGGCCGCGGTCGCCGTCGGCAACTGGATCGAATCGTTCGCATACGACTTCGAGCCCGGCTGGAACCGCGACCTCTGCCGACGCGTTCGCGAACGGGTCGACGTCCCGGTCTGTTGTGAGGGCGGCCTTCGCGAGCGCGCCGAGATGGACGACGCGCTCGGCGTCGATGCCGATCTCGTCGGCATGGGTCGCCCCTTTTATGCCGAGCCGGCGCTTCCCGCCCGGCTGCTCGGTCACGACGTCGATCCGGGAGTCAAAGCCGTCTGTGAGAACTGCAACAACTGCGCGGTCGCACAGGCGGCCGGCGAGGCGGGCGTCTGTCGCACGCCGGCCGTGTTGGAGCGAGCCGGGCGACTCCGCAAACACGGGGCGTACGTGCCGTCGCCGACCGACAGCATCGAGGGGGGAGCAGGCGGCGGCGACGAGGTGGAAGCAGCCGACGGCGACGAGGGGAGGGCAGCCGACGGCGACGAGGGGAGGGCAGCCGACGGCGACGAGGGAGGCTCGGCCGGCGGCGACGGGATGAGTTTATAAAGAACACCGACCAATCGATCACCCGTGCGGGAACGACTCACCTCCGACCTCGGCGTCTACGCGCTCTCCGGCATCTTTTCGCTCGTCGTCTTCGTCGTCGCCCTCCTCGTGCTCTCCACGACGCTGCCGGGTGGACTCGGGGACCGACAGCTCGTCGGGCTCGTCGTCGGCTACCTGCTCTTCGTCGGCGTCTACGCCGTCGCGTGGTTCATCTACAGCGAGATCGACGCCCGCGAGGAGGTTTGAACGCCGACGTCGACCGTCACGGATCGGGAAACGGCTTTGGTCCTGCCGGGTGACTCGACGAGCATGACGTGGGAAACGATCACGCTCGAGATCGACGGCGACGTGGGGATCCTGACGGTCGACCGCCCGGAGAAGCTCAACGCGCTCACGGTCGACACGCTCGAAGCGATCGAGGAGGCGCTCGACGAGGCCGCCGCGGCCGACGTGCGGGCGCTGATCCTGACCGGCGCCGGCGACGACGCGTTCATCGCGGGCGCGGACATCTCGTACATGACCGACCTGACGACGCCCGAGGCGCAGGCGTACGCCGAGTTGGGCCACCGGGTCGCCGACGCCATCGAGACCTTCCCGGCGCCGGTCATCGCCGCGATCAACGGCTACGCCTTCGGCGGCGGCTGTGAGCTGGCGCTCGCGGCTGACCTCCGGGTGGCCGCGGCGGGCGCCGTGCTCGGACAGACGGAGATCGACCTCGGGATCGTCCCCGGCTGGGGCGGCACCCAGCGGCTCTCGCGGCTCGTCGGCGACGAGACCGCCCGTCGGCTGGTCTTTTTCGGCGACCGGATCGACGCGCGTGACGCCCACGAGATCGGGTTCGTTGGTGAGGTCGTCGCCGCGGACGAGCTGGACGATCACGTCCGGGAGATGGCGGACGAGCTGGCGGCGAAGCCCGCGTTCGCGATGCGTGCGGCCAAGGAGGCGCTCAACGCCGTCGCCGACGGCACCCAGACCGTCGGGCTCGACTACGAGAAGCGGCTCTGGTCCGGGCTGTTCGGCACCCACGACCAACGCGAGGGGATGGCCGCGTTCGTCGAGAAGCGGGAGCCGGAGTTCCGGTAGGACTCCCCGTCGAGGCCACCCCGAGTCCGATCGGGATCAGCGGCCTCGCACGCGGGTTCGTCGCGTGCGCTCCACGCGATCCTCGCGGGCAATTCGCTTCGATCGCCACGCTTTATGTACCCGACCGACTACCGGCGACATGGACCAGTTGCGGCAGTCGCTCCTCGACGCGCCGATCATCGAGAAAGGCGAGTACCAGTACTTCGTTCACCCGATCAGCGACGGCGTCCCGATGCTCGAACCCGAGCTGCTCCGGGAGATAGTCATCCGGATCATCAGGAAGGCGGAGCTCGAGAACGTCGACAAGATCGTCACGCCCGCCGCGATGGGGATCCACATCTCCACCGCGCTCTCGTTGATGACCGACATCCCGCTCGTCGTCATCCGGAAGCGACAGTACGGCCTCGACGGGGAGGTCCCGCTCTTTCAGGAGACCGGCTACTCCGAGTCGGAGATGTACATCAACGACGTCGAGGAGGGCGACCGCGTCCTCGTGTTGGACGACGTGCTCTCGACGGGCGGCACGATGAAGGCCATCCTCGACGCGCTCACCCACGAGATCGGTGCCGACGTCGTCGACGTCGTCGCGGTGATCAAGAAGGCCGGCGAGAACGAGCTCGACGAGACCGACTACGACGTGAAGACGCTCATCAACGTCACCGTCGAGGACGGCGAAGTGATCATCGTCGACGCCCACGGCGACGACTGAGCCGCCGGCCGAGAGCCCTCCGAGCAGTCGCCGAAGCGACTCCTTTTGAGTCCGGCCGCCGTGGACCCGACCGTATGTCCGACACTGCGCTGTTTGTCGTGAGCGAGGAAGGGTACTGGGGCGAAGAATGCGTCGAGCCGTTGAGGACGCTCGAGGCCGCGGGCGTGGAGGTGACCGTCGCGACGCCGACGGGCGGCGACCCGGTCGTCGACGAGCGGTCCGTCGATCCGGAGTCCGTGGGCGCGGATCTCGCAGCCGCGGTACGCGAGGCCGACGAGAATCATCCGAAGCTGAACGATCCGATCCGGATCGCGCGTGCGGACGCGACCGACTTCGACGCCGTCGTCTTCCCGGGCGGGCACGGGACGGTCTGGGACGTCAATCAGGACCGACACGCACGCCAGCTCCTCCTGCAGGCAGTTGCCGGCGAGGATGGCGTCGCGCTGGTCGTGTGCCACGCCGTCGGCATCCTCGCGTTCACCCGCGAAGCGGACGGGTCGTTCCTCGTCGACGGGCGTGCAGTTACGGGATTCCCGAACGAGTGGGAGGAGGATATCGTCGACGAGGACGACCTGTTCGAGGGCCGGAAGCTGCCGTACTGGACCGAAGACGAGGTGAAGCTGGCGGGCGGCGACTGGGACGCCGAGCTCGACGCGGACGTGAGCGTGACGGTCGACGGCGATCTCATTACGGCCCGCGGTCCGGGATCGTCGACTGCGGCCGCGGAGACGCTGCTGGACCACCTGTAAGCGGCCGGCCGAACTCACTCGATCAGAAACGCGGGCTCCTCGATGCGCTCGCTTTTACACTCGGGACATCGCGACGGGTAGTTGACCGGATCGTCGAATCCGTCGAAGCCACAGTTGCGACACGTCGGCGGCGCGACGAGGAAGGACTCGTCGTCGCCGACGGATCGGGACACGTGGCCGAGATGTTCGTAGACGACTGCCGTCGGCAGCGACAGCGAGTCGGCGAGTTCGCTCGCGGTCGCCGGCCCCTCCCGAAGGCGGTCGGCGAGACGCTGGCGGGTCGTCTCCATGGCCCGACGTCGGGCCGCATCGGTATAAACGTCGTCGAGTCCGGTTCCCATCATCGCCCGATCGCCCGGTCGCCGACCCCACTGCCCGATCGTTGATCCCACTGCTCGATCGTTGATCCGACCCCCCGGTCATCGACGCCACTGCTCGATCGTCGACCCTACCGCTCGATCGTCGACCCTACCGCCCGATCGTCGCTCCGAGCCGTTGACGCGGGCGCAAGAGGTATGGTGCCGGCGGTTGGGGACATGTATATGAAAGCCGTAGTGCTCGCCGGAGGCTATGCGACGCGAATGTGGCCGATCACGAAGGACCGTCCGAAGATGTTTCTCCCGGTCGGAGACAACACCGTCATCGACGAGATCTTCGCCGATCTGGAGGCCGACGATCGCGTCGACGAGGTGTTCGTCTCGACGAACGAACGGTTCGAGGAGACGTTCGCGACGTATCTCGCCGAGAGCGACTTCGAGAAGCCGACGCTCTCCATCGAGGAGACGGTCGAGGAGGACGAGAAGTTCGGCGTGGTCGGCGCGCTCGAACAGCTCGTCGAGCGTGAGAGCGTCGAGGACGACCTGATCGTCGTCGCCGGCGACAACCTGATCAGCTTCGACCTCGGCGAGTTCGCCGACTTCTTCGAGGAGAAGGGCACGCCGACGCTGGCCGCCTACGACGTCGGATCGCTGGAGCGGGCGAAATCGTACGGGCTCGTCGACCTCGACGGTGATCAGGTCGTCGACTTCCAGGAGAAACCGGACGACCCCAAGAGCACGCTCGTCTCCATCGCGTGTTACGCGTTCCCCGCGGAGACCCTCCCGGACCTCTCGACGTATCTCGAGGACGGGAAGAACCCGGACGAGCCGGGCTGGTTCATCCAGTGGCTCCAGAGCCGACAGCCGGTCCATGCGTTCACCTTCGACGGCGCGTGGTTCGACATCGGCACCATCGGGAGCTACCTCGATGCCGTCGAGTACGCCCTCGAGGGCGGCTCGCTCGTCGACGACGGCGCGACCGTCACCGGCTCCGAGATCGGCGACGTCGTTCACGTGATGGACGGCGCGGAGGTGACCGACTCGTCGCTGGAGCGTGCGGTCGTGTTCCCGGACGCGACGGTTACGGACGCGGATCTGACCGAGTCCGTCGTCGACGTCCACGCCGCGCTCGACGGCCTCGCCCTCACCGACTCGCTCGTCGGCGAGTACACCTCGCTGACGAACGACTCGTAGGCGACCGACGCCCTCCCGTACGTACACGATCCCGTCGTGGCGTTCGACTCGACCCCGAATTTTAGGTGATGACGGCCCCATGCGTGTGTATGGCACGCGAAGTGACTCACGAGCGGAAGGGTCCACAGCGACTCGACGAATCCGACCTGGGCGACGACGGCGCCATCTACGTCTGCCGTTGCGGGCTCTCGGACACGAAGCCGCTCTGTGACGGCTCGCACAACGCGACCGTCGACGAGGACGACGACGTCGTATACAAATACGAGAACGACGATGCCGACGGACCTCGACGCGAGATCGCCGAGATCACCTACGTGGAGGAGTGACGCACTCGAACGGCGATCGAACGCCTCGGGACCGCGGCACCGACGAATCGACCCGGCGTTCCCGCCGCGTCGCTTTCACATCCGGCCGGCGGTCCCGGCGCGTCGTCTCCGGACAGGCCTGCGGTGCTGCCGCGTCGTCTCCGGACAGGCCTGCGGTGCTGCCGCGTCGTCTCCGGACAGGCCTGCGGTGCTGCCGCGTCGCCTCCGACGCCGTTTGCCCCGATCACGACTGGTTCCGTTTCCAACCTTTATGCATCGGGCCCCCGTAGGTGGTCTCGACGTCGGGCTCCTCGGGCTCGGGATCGTCGCCGGTCGCGAAGACCAGGGCGACGTACGCCACGTCCACCGCGAGCACCACGAGGATCACCAACGCGTTGACGACGTTGACCGCCCCGAAGCGGTCGCCGTCGTCGATCAGGTGGTTCGGATCTCGAAGGCGGTCCCTCGCTCACTGTCGAGGAGGATTCCGTCCGACACCGCGAACGTGAACCCGGGCTCGACCGCCACCTCGTAGCGCAGATCACCCGTCCGTCGGGTGAACGCCGAGAGGTCTCCCCGTTCGCTCGCGACCCAGACGAGGTCGCCGTCGACGACCGGCGGCTGACCGATGACGCCGCCGACGCGGTTTTCCCACAGTGACTCGCCGGTCTCACGGTCGAACGCGAGGAGGAACCCGGCCTCCGTCCCGACGAACAGCGCCGCGTCGTCGAGCGTCGGCGACGTGTTGATCTCGCGGCCGGTGTCGACCGACCAGCGCTCCTCGCCCGAGGGGAGCGACAGCGCCCGCACCGTATCACCCGGCAGGTAGAGCGTCCCGTCGTCCAACGCCGCCCGGTTGAACCCCGCACCGACGCTCAATTCCTCGATCAGTTCCCGTGTCTCGAGGTCATGGACGGACAGCCCGAACGTTCGCTGAACGAGGAGGCGGCCGTCGTACGGGAAAATTCCCGGGATGAAACCCTCCTCGTAACCGATCTCCCACCGCTCGTCTCCGGTCGTCGCGTCCAGCGCCCGCACGATCGGCTCCTGATCACTACCCGATCCGCTGCTCATGCTCGCGTACACGACGAGGTCCTCCGTTCGGGTCGTGGCCCGGACGTTGTCGTGGAGTCCGTCGGCCGGCTCCTCGAACGTCCACCGACGTGTCCCGGTCTCGGAGTCGAAGGCGTGCATCCGGGCGCCCTCGTCGTCACCGTCGGGGCGCGTCCCGACGAAACAGCCCGACCCGTCCACGTACAGGGCGTTCCGCCACCCGGAGCGAATGAGCGTAGCGTGATCATCCGCGAACGGTTCCGTCTCGAAGACAACCCCCCCATCGGGCCGCACACGAGTTACCTCGGAATGCCCGGTGAAAAAATCGCCGTCGGCGGTGACGACCCTGAACAGCACGTCACGTTCCCACGTGGGGACGAGTTCGACGTCGAAGTCCCGTTCCTCGGGCGTCCCGTCAGCTCCGTCCGACCCGCCGTTCGGATCGGTCTCGCCGCCGTTCGCGCCGGGGTCGCTCCCGTCCGATCCGCCCTCCGCGAGCCGCAGACAGCCGGCAATACCGCCGAGCCCGACGCCGCCGCACACTCGCAGCCATCCTCGGCGAGACCGTTCACGTTCGTGTGACATGTCCCAACTGACGCGCGATCATTCATAAATAGTCGGGACCGTAGCTCCCTCCCGATTCCCTCGGTACCAGCGTCCTCGTGCGCCCGACTGCCCGTCCACCGCTGTGGATCGGGACCGACGGTTCACCGATCGTCGCCCGCCACGCTACGATCCGTCGCCGGGAATCGCGACGGTGAACGTTCCGTTTCCGTCCGCATCGAGGCCGGTCACCTCGAACACTTCGAGCGTGACCTCCTGGGCGAAGTCGGAACTGATCTGTACGCCGAACCCGAAATTTCGGGAACCGGTAACGTCGGACACGTCGAGGAACTCCGTCACCCGTCCGGTATCCGACTCGTGTACGGTCAGCAGCAACGCATCGAGGAGCGATTGTTCGGATTCGATACCATCGAGTATCGCGCGTCGTCGGATCGCTTCCAGCTCCTCGGCCACACCGACGTACGAGTGGTCCGCTCGCCCGCCCTCGGAGCGGTGTCTGTATTCGATCCGGATCTCGTTGACGGCCGTGAGATCGATCCGTCGATCCACCCCCACCGTACCGAGCGAGACCTCATCTTCGACCATCTCACCCTCGATGTCCTCCGGATCCGCGTTCACGTCTCCGGCGTGAAGAACCAACCTATCCGACTCCCGTTCGACCTCTCGATGGGCCGGATGTCCGACGTCGATCGGTCCGTCGTTGTACTCCCGGATCTCGATTCGATCGGCGTCGGGCGTTCGATCGTCCGTCCGGTCGTCGGTCGCAGTCTCCCGTTCATCACCCGTGAGCCGAAGACAGCCGGCGAGACTTCCGATCCCGGCGGCTCCGCACGTCATCAGCCACCGTCGACGAAGTCGATCGTTTCCGCGTGACATACATCGATCAATGCGTGCCCGATGATAAGTCGTAGTGATGATTCGTTCCCACGGAGGGCGCCCGCTCACGGGTGTTCCGACCGCCACCCGGAATAGTACGCCTGGTCGTCTCAGCGGTCACGGCTTCGTGCCGCGTCGATCGCGTCGCGGACGGCTTCCGGCTTCGGCACGTTTGCGAACTCCACGAACCCGAGGCTTCGGTTCACGCCGGCGGTGAGCACGGTCAGCGTCCCGTATCCGAGGATCGTCTCCAGGGGATCACGGCGCACCTCGGTGGCCCGGATCTGTTCGATCGGGACCTCGCGCCGCCGGTACCGGTACAACAGCGCGTACTCGCGGGCGACGTGGTCCTCGTGGACCTGATAGCGCATACGCTTGAGCACGTAGAGGCGGGCGCCAAGCCGAACGACGACGAACGCGAAGACAAGGTGGACGACGATCTCGACGACGCCCGTGAGCTCGACCGTTCCGACGAGTTCCGGATTGCGCCAGAGGGTCACGACGAGCGCCGCCCAAGCCGCCATGGCCAGCCCGAGCACGATGAGCGTCGGCTTGAGCGTCGGCCGCGTCTCGTATATCGTTTGGTCGGGCTCGATAACGCTTCGATCGTCGGCGGCGTTCGCCCGGTCGGTCCCTGCGTCGTCCGGCTGGTCCGTCTCCGACTCGCTCCGTGCGTCTTTCGTCGTCGTCGAGTGTTCCGTCATGGATTGATGAGGAGGGTGAACGCGACCGAGCCGATCACGTATACTACCGGGGACGCCAGCACGACGGCAACGGCGCCGAGCGCCGTCAGTCGCGAGCCGTCGTGGTTGATCCGCACGCCGAGGTACATCGAGTAGAGGAAGTAGAGGCACGCACATGCCAGCGCGACGAGCAGGAGCGCTCCCGTCGTGGTCAGTTCGCTCGTCTCCGGAAGGGTCGTCGTGGCGCCGAGGAGCTGGAGGTCGGCGCCGACGAGGTCGACGACGCCGGTCACGAACCGCGACTGCACCGCGAGTACGACACCCTCAGCGACCTCGACACCGTCCATGATCGACACCGCCCACACCAGGCTGTAGACCGCGGCGAGATACACACCGGTCGCGTAGACGACGGTGTGGACGGTCTGGACCATTCCCTTCGAGGTCCACAGTAACACGACTGCAGCGTGTAGGACCACGAAGACGAGCACGGAGCCGGCGACGAGGAACACCGAGTTCTCGATGAAGGCCGTGAGGAACAGCCACAGCTCCCCGGCGTCCCATCCCAATGAGTCCGCAAGTGACGCCGCCGCCGGATGTGGGTTGCCGGCGACGTCGGTCATCCCGATGCCGGCGTAGGTGAGCGGCAGCGCGTAGAGCACGATTCCGAACACGTACAGCGCGACGAGCCGCACCGTCTTCCGGACGCGCATCGTGAGCCCCTGCTCGTACACGGACGACTGCGCCCCGATGTACGACCGCGGGTTCACGAACGCCCACACGATCAGCGTCAGCCACGTGGGCATGTATCGCGCCATCACTCGTGTATCCGAGCCGACGTATATGAAGCCTGCTCTTTGCCGCCTAGGTTTCGTATTTCACCATACGGCTGATAGGAAGTCCAGTTCGGGTCACCTCGGTGGAGTAGATGCTCCCCACTTCGACCAAAAAGGTCGAGTAAATTATATTATTCTGAGACGGAGGAGTATGATTAAGCGATAGTATTATGACAAATGCCCAATGATTGATTTGCGTATGGATCGGCGGAGAGTACTCACGAGTTTCGGCCTGATCGGGTTTTCGGGATGTCTGAGAATACAGGAAGAAAGCGAGGATATCCGCGAGGACGCTGGTGCTGGAGGAGATGACGGACCGTCGGAGGAGGACGACGATCGCGCGGCAGACGATTCTTCGGACGAGAACGCAGATGAGCAGGCTCTCGAGCTGAGCCGTGCTTGGGATCCACCTATCAATCCGCGCATGCGCTCCGGCGATCTCATCGTCGGTCTGTCGCACCATCCCGAACGACACCTTGAACTCGTTTCGTCCGGCGGATCAACGGAGTGGGAGTCCGATCCGTTGGACGAGGCCTACGGGTTCAGAAACGACGGCGGTGACAGGATCGCGATCAGTGAGTCGTACGTCTGTTACGGCAGTCGAAAACACGAGGAGCTGGATCACGCCAAACTGTACTGTTTTTCACGGGATACTGGCGAACTCCTCTGGACACACCGAACGGAGGACGGCCCTCGAGACATTCGCATCGACTACGTGACCCTCGGTGACGGCCGTGTGTACTATGCAACCGGAACGGACGCTGGCTCCTCGGACGAGCAGGACCCGTTCGTTCGAGCACTCGACGCCACTTCGGGCGAGTTGGCATGGGAAACCAGTTACCAGATCGCCGCCTATCGTGGGTTACTGTACCACGAGGGGGATCTGTATGCACGGGGGAACCGGCTCCGAATCCTCAACCCCGAGACCGGATCCGAACGAGCGTCCCACCGCTTCGGAACCGGCATCGGCGGCTTCGTCAAGTTCGACGACACGCTATACGGAATTAGCGGCGACGTCTACGCGTTCGATCTCTCGTCAAACGAGCCCGAATATACGCACCCCGTTGATAGACGTCCGGACTCCCGGATCGCCGTCACCGATCGGTATCTGTACGCCGGCGACGACAACGGGTGGCTCGATGCCTACGACAGACGGACGGGGGAACGGGAATGGGAAACCCGATTGACGTCCCGCGTTCGTGACCGCCCTGCGGTCGTCGCCGACCACGTGTGGGTCGTCGATAACGAGGACATCGTGTATAGTCTTGATACGGAAACCGGAGATGTCGTCTACGAGAGCCAAGAGGAACGTGCGTTGAGTCCCGTCGGAATCGACGACGTTCTCTTACTCATGGTCGAAGGGAGACCCCGGGCGTACCGCGTGGAGTCTCGTTAACCCTCTTCGATCACTTCGACCCGATAGAGCGTGGCTTCATCGTAGTCCATTATCGAGACCCTGTCATTGAGCGCCACTACTCCTCCGTACTGGCCGTCATCGCGCTCGTAGACGCGGTCTCCCGATCCGATATCGAATCCATAGAGCATGTCGTCGTGGCCGCTCGGCCAGACCACCCTTCCAGTTCGTGTGAGACTCCGTACCTCCTGATCGAGACGCGTCTCCCATCGATGCCCGCCGTCGGCGGTGCCGTACGCGTCGATCCACCCGGCTTCGCTCGGTACCACGACGACATCGTCGGCGATCACTGGTCGGCCCCTGAGGCGGCGGGCGTCCTCGTTGTTCCAGACGATCTCGTGAGACGCGAGATCGAACCTGAGAAATCCCTCGACCGTGTCGACGTACATATCGTTCGACTGCCGCGTGAATCCGTTATGACTCGGCCGGATGCTGCCATAGGTTGTCACCACATCCCCGGACTGTGCGTCTAGTCGAAGCACCTTCCCCGAGATCCCGACGTACAGATCGTCTTCATACGCGAGTAGTGCGCGACCGTACCCTTCCTGCTGTAGCGTCTTCGCCCATCGTTCCGTCCCGTCGTTGTCGAGGTGGGTGACCTTCGGGTTCTGGTCGTACTGATCGCTATGTTCCGCCGTCGTCAGCTGAAAAACGCCGGTTTCGGTTGCGACGATCTCGTCCAGTTGCCGTTCGTTCCGATCCACGATCTCTCGCGTCCAGCGCTCGGCACCGGTGTTCGGATCGAACGCGCGGACGTATGTTCGCTCGTCTCGGACGAACCAGACGTAGTACTGCTCGGACGTGCCGGTAAAATTCGTCCGAATCGAGTAATCCGCATCGATCCTCTCGGACTCCCAGACGACCTCCCCCTCAGCGTCCATGAGTACCATCCGGGTCCCCTGATCGCGTCTCGAGGCGGTCGCTCCAAAGTGATCACCGAACGCGAAGGTCGGGTTCGGTTCGTCGCGGGGTCCTCCGAGATCCCGTAGTTCGGTCAGTTCGACGCCTGCTATCCGGCGTTCGGAGCTATCGTCGCTTGCCTCGTCGTCACTCCGTTCGTCATCTCCTTGCTCATCGAACTCCGTCGATTCACGTGACCCGTCGTCGGACGCGTCCTCTTGCGTCTCCTGAAAGTCCAGACAGCCCGAGATACCCAGGCCCGCGGCGATCGTTATCATCGTTCGACGTTTCATAGACACATCAACGAAATTGTATGAATTAAATCCTGTCTTCGAACTTACGGCTGATATTGTGCGTCCGGTTGTGCGACGGAGATGAGATCCTCTAACAGATCGAGCAGTTCGTCGACGAGTGCCTCGACGTCAACGTCGACGTCGATGTCCGGCAGATCAACGCCGTCGCCCGGATCGTCTGCCGGCGTGCCCGTCGAGTCCGACTCGTCCTCGGGCGGCGTCTCCTCGTCGGTGATGACCTCCTCGGTGACGCTCGCATCCGCGCTCCGGACCGTCAGGTCCGTCAGCTCCTCGTCGCGCTCCGCGGGGTCGATCGAGAACGTGATGTGCGTACTTTCGCCGGCCGAGAGCGACACCTCCTGGTCGTCGAGCAGCATGCCCTCCTGATCGTGTATGGCGATCGTTTGCTCATCGTCCTCGTCGCCGACGTTCCCGACGCTGATCGTCGCCTCGAGCATGTCACCTCCGTCGTCGACCTCGGAGAATCCGTCGATGGCGACGTCGAACAGCGAACCGTCGGACCTGACTGCCGTCGTGGATCGTGCGCCCCCGTCGATGTCCGGCGAGACGCTCTCCTCAGTCACTTCGCCGCCACGGATCGTCACGTCGATCTCCTCTGGGACGTATCCGTCCCGTTCGGCCGTAGCGGTGTATTCGCCCTCCGGAAGTTCGATCGGCTCTCCGCCGGCATGCTGGTCGCCATCGACAGTGACCGTCGCATCCTCCGGGAAAGTGTCGACGACCAGGGTCCCGGCGGCCGACTCCGTCACTTCGATCGGACCGGCGCGCTCATCGTCCGCCAAGCGGGTCTGCAACTCGTCCCGGTCCGACTCCAACCAGACCGCGGTGACCAGGTCGTAGTGGCCCTCCGGAGCCGTCGCGGGAACCTCCCAGCTGAGTTCGACCTCTCTCCGCTCCCCGGCCGGGATCGTTTCCGTGGTGCCGGTCGTACCCTCATTGTCATACGCGTCATCCTCCGGACCGATCGCCGAGTAGCCGACGAAGAACGTGTGTTCCCCGCTACCGGTGTTTTCAATTTCAACTGTCGTCGTGACCTCGTCGCCGGAGGTGTACTCGCCGGTTGCGTAGTTCACACTGGTGATGTCAGCCGCGACATCACCTGCCAGCGGGTCATCAAGGACGTGCGTTTCTATCGGATCGTCAAGATCGGTTGTCCGAGGATCATAACTGTACAATGAGACACGGACGTCAAGTTCCTCATCTGGTAGATTGAGCTGATCGAGAGACACCAGTATTTGTTCGCTTTGTTCAAATCCGAGCCGTTCATCAACGACCTCGGAATGAATAAGGTCCTGATCCCACGTGCCGTCAGTTCTCTTCATTTCGATTTTGATATTGAATTTGTGGGGATGTACGCCGTCGTTGGTGATCGGCAATACGACCGTAGGATCCACCTCGCCATCGTCTAGCTCTGGGTCATCAATACTTGCAGAGACAACGCCGTCGTCCTCCATATGGATCATTCTATCTTCCATCCAAGGTCCTGGATCCCACCGTTCGCGTTGCATCGGGAGAGCACCTCCATCCAGAATGTCGTACGCTACGCCCCCCGGCTCGGCATCGAAGGGGCCGGCAAAGTTGCCCCACTCCATATCATCAGTAAGCATGATCAGATCATAGTCAACATCACCAGTATCTCCGGTTAGGGTCCAGGTTTCACCCTGTTCAGTGACGTCGTCTGCGGCGGTGAGGCCCCTTGGCGTCCTAGGTGTATCTAACCATTCCCGAATCCATCTCGTCTGTCCCGGTATGGTTCCCTCGTAGAGACTGGAATCAGTAAAGAACGTAGCATGCGCCCCTTTTGAAGAGTATATTTCTAATTGATCGTCCTTGGGGACGACTCGTTCCCACTCGGTATACGTTCCACTGAAATGTTGGGCAGCACCGACGTACTGCGGCCCCTCCTCGTCAATCAATACTGTTACCGTCTCCGTATCAGATGGATGAGCCGTCAGAGACTCTTTAGCCCAATCAGCACGGTCATGATCCTTTTTTGGATCAAAGAGGTAGAAGCGCCAGTACGTCACAGCAGTATACTCATCGCCTTGGAAGGTGGTCTGACTGACGCTGGCATGGACGGTAGGGGAATACTCCTGCTGATAGCGTTTGAAGTCCTCAATTTCACCCAACAAGTACAATGAATTGCTGGTACTCTCCGGTGAAGAATATTCATAAGCATCGACATCTCCAAGTGTAAATTTGTTTAAGTTACCAAGAGGTGTGCTATCCGGATTACTAAATGAGCGCCTCATTTCAGCATTTTCAAGATATGCTTCATACCGAGTCGCTGTGAAATTTTCCTCAGAATGATAATACACAATCGGCGCATACTTGTGAATGAGTTCGCTTTCCTCCAACCCAGTCATCGACTCAACGGGATCAAATACCAATATTTCAACCGTTTCGGTACCGAGCAATTCGCCGTCCTCTAGCACTCTTACCTCTATCGTGTACTCCCCTTCTGCATCGGGAGTAAACGAGTTGACGTGCCGCTCACCGTCGATCATCAATGGCTCTGAAGCACGTTCCTCACCTTCAGCTGGATGCTCCTCGATCGACCATTCGGGTAACAGGTCACCGCCTGAGCTGTCTTCCGGATAATCGCTGACCGCCCAGTCGTACTCATACGATCTTTTGTGAGCAGGTTCGCCCCGAACCTCATCGACACCGATCGCGATGGGCGCGGCCACCTGTGTTTGACCGTCCCGTTCGACATTCATTACGATGTCATCGGCGTCCTCCTCCGAACCGACGACGATGGCGTTCTCCTCGGTCGCTTCGGTGATCCGGCTTTTGAGCGCATCACGATCTGATTCCTCCCAGACCGCAACCGTCAGGTCGTACTGGCCGCTCGGGAGGTCGGGCTCCACCTCCCAGACGAGAGTCTCGGTAGCCGTCTCGTCCGGAGCAAGCTGCACGGCCGTGCCGGTCGTCTCATCGTTGTCATATGCCTCTCCTTCGGGGCCGATCGCGGAGAAGCCGACGAAGAACGTGTGTTCGACGTTCCCGGTGTTGGTAACGTCGACGAGCGCCTCGACCCCCTCGCCTTCCTCGACGGTTCCGTCGTCATGATCACGTAGCTCGATGTCCGCGCTGATCTCCGACGAGACGTCGATGGTTTCGGTCGTCACCTCGCCGCTCGTGATCGTCACCTCCCGCTGGGTGTCCGCGTAGGCATCCTCCTCGGTTTCAACGGACAGCGTTCGCTCACCCTCCGTCACGACGGTCCGACCCTGCGCGTCCAGCTGCACCGGTTCGTCGTCCAGGTAAAGCTCCCAGTCGATGGGTGAAACGCTGTTTCCGTCCTCGTCGACGACATCAACCTCGAGCAGGCCGGCATCCTCACGGATCAGCTGTACCGCTTCGATGTGGAGTCCCTCTCCATCTCGGACGGTGAGCTCTCCGGTAACGGACTCGTACTCGGGTGCAGTGACCTCATACTGATATTCCCCGGCGTCCAACGAGACGTCGACTCGTCCCTCGTCGTTCGTCTCGTGGACGGTTCCGTCGACGTCGATCTTCGCGTCCCGGATCGGGTCTCCCGTCGGTTCGTACCCGTCGATCGACGTAACGTCTGAAACCTCGAAGCGAACGTCCTGTGCAGTCGCTTCGAGTTCGGCATCAATGGTCATCTCCCGTGCGTCAGTACTGAACGTGTCCTCGTGCGTGTGGAATCCGTCATCGGAGTGAGCTGGCGGTTCGATCCGGATATCGTGCCGATCCTGCGCCTCCAGTTCGGTGAGTTCGGCGCTGTATGTTCCGTCCGAGTCCGTCGTTGCCACTTCCCGATCGTTCACATACACGGTCGCCGCACGGATCGGATCGTCAAACTCCGAATCAGTCACCTGCCCGGACAGCTCGAACGGCTGTACGTCCACGGTTGCCGGGGCATCGATATCGTCGGATAACCCCGTCTCCGTGTCCGTGACGCTGAACTCGATCTCCGTCTCCCCGGCCGATTCGAACTCGACTTGGATCGTGTCGACCGCCTCCGGAACATCGGATCGGGTTTGACCGCTCGATTCGCGCTCGACGTCTCCAGCTACGCGCCACGCGTAGTCGAGATCGGAGACTCCTCCGGCTTCCTCAGGGACCCCGTCGCTTCCGGTTTCAGCAAGCCCGTCGAACTCCATCTCGTCACCGACGACGAGCGTCCCGCCCCCTGGCTGTATCGTCGTTGCTTCCGGCGGTTCGGGCGGTACCGTTCCGACTCCGCGGTACGTGACTTCGGCGCTACCGTCACCCAGCGTCTGCTCGTTTCTCGCGAGCACGGAGATGTCGACCGTGAAATCACCGGGTTCGGCGTATGAAACCACGAATCCATCGTCGTTCACGTCGGTCACCGCACGAGTCCCGCTGATGATCTCCCAGTCGAGGTCCCCGTGGCCGGTGTTTTCGACCTCATACTCGACCGTCGGAGGGTCATCACGGTCGATCTCGCCGACGTCGCGTTCCGACGGGGAGACGCGTAGTTCGGGCGCTGAGACCTCAAAGCCGTCGCGATCGCGCCCGGCGTCAAGTTGCTCGCTCCGATCACGGGACTCCCAGAGGTTCATACCGATCCAGTAGTCCCCGAGAGACGCATCGTCGTACACGGTCCAGGAGAACGTCTCGGTTCCCGACTGATCGACGTCAAGTGGGATGGTGTCCTCTCGTTCCTTCACCGTCTCGCCGTCCTCGTGGTGGATTCCGAACCCATAGAACACGTTCGCGTCGGCGTTTCCGGTGTTTTCGACGGTAACGGAGATCTCGACCGTCTCTCCCTGTACGTGAGGGCCGCGATCGACTTCGATGTCCGTGACTTCCGCGTCGATGATCTCCTCAACGGTGACCGTCTCCACGGTCGTCGTATCATCGTCGGAGAACCATCCTTGCTCCTCGACTTCGACGTACAGGCTCGCTTCGTCACCCGGATCAAGTCCGAGTTCGTCGGGATCGGTTCGGAAGTGGATGTCCTGGTTATCATCGCCGGGAGACACGTCGTTGTGGCAGAATATCTCTCGATTAGATCGCCAAGACCGTTCCTGCATTAGACACACGTCCGCGTCCTCCTCGAGCGTGACGTCCACCGCGACCGGGATGGAATCGTCCGGACCAACCACGTCCGGCGGTTCTCCGTTCGACGTCCACTCCACGGTAACGGCGTCCGCGGCGACCCCCCCGACTCCCAGGGCCAACAGCAGCAGTACCGCGATCGAGAGACGCGTCCGATTCATTCAGTCTCCCCGTGCTTCGTCCGTCTCTCGAGGATCACACAGCGCATGTTTGTGTAATGGCACCGATCGCTACACCACACACCTATTGAATAGTTGAATATAAGTATGTCCACCTCTCGCCCGCATCGATCGGGCCCTGAAAACGACTCAGGCTTCCGTTGCAGGCCTCATCACGGCAGCGGAAACATCCACATCTCCGGTCATCCGACGAGGGGCGTCAGTGAGCGGATACGGGTCGGGAGCGAATCGGTAGCCACGCGCAGGTATCGTGTCATCGTTCGCGTCCGTTCGTTGCACCGTATCGACGACGCACTCCGTTCGGTTTCGGAACCGGTTTCAGGGGCGCCTGAGTCGTCAGCCTCCTTTGGCCATTGTACTCGGCCGTTGATCGGCCTCCTCCGCGATCGCGTTACGACGCTCACCGTCGTCCGGTACGTCATCGGCGGACTCGGCGATCCCTTCGTTCCGGCCCTGCGTGAACTCCTCTCCGTTCCAACCTTTATCCATCGGGCCCGCGTAGGAGGTCGTGGTGTGTTCACATGAAACTCGCACTGATCGGGATCGGACAGGCGGGCGGGAAGGTGGTCGACGAGTTCCTCGCGTACGACGCGCGGACGGGCGCGGACGTCGTCCGCGGGGCGATCGCCGTCAACACCGCGAAGGCGGACCTCCGCGGGCTCGACCACCTCCCCGAGGACCGGCGCATCCTGATCGGGCAGGCGCGCGTGAAGGGCCACGGGGTGGGCGCTGACAACGAGCTGGGCGCGGAGATCGCCGAGGAGGACGTCGACGAGATCCAGGGGGCGCTGGACTCGGTGCCGGTCCACGAGATCGACGCGTTCCTCGTCGTCGCGGGGCTCGGCGGGGGGACGGGCTCGGGCGGCGCGCCCGTGATCGCCCGCCATCTCAAGCGGATCCACACCGAGCCGGTCTACGGGCTGGGGATCCTGCCCGGCAGCGACGAGGGCGGGATCTACACGCTCAACGCGGCGCGGTCGCTGAAGACGTTCGTCGACGAGGTGGACAACCTCATGCTGTTCGACAACGACGCGTGGCGCAGGACGGGCGAGTCCGTCGGCGAGGGGTTCGACGCGATCAACGCGGAGCTCGTCCAGCGGTTCGGCGTCCTCTTCAGCGCGGGCGAGATCGACGAGGGGAGCGACGTCGCCGAGAGCGTCGTCGACTCCTCGGAGATCATCAACACGCTCAAAGGCGGCGGGATCTCCTCGCTGGGGTATGCCGACGTGGCGGTGGACGAGCCGGAGCGACAGGGGTTGCTCTCGCGGCTCCGCGGCGACGCGGCGAGCGGGCTCGACAGCACGGAGACGACAAACCGGATCACGAGCCTGGTGCGGAAGGCGACGCTCGGGCGGCTCACCCTGCCGTGTGAGGTGAACGGCACGGAGCGCGCGCTGCTGGTCGTCGCCGGCCCGCCGGAGTATCTCAATCGGAAGGGGATCGAGCACGGCCGCAAGTGGCTCGAGGAGCAGACGGGGTCGATGGAGGTGCGCGGCGGGGACTACCCGCGTCGCGGGGAGGGCACCGTCGCGGCGCTCGTGCTGCTCGGCGGCGTGACGAACGTCCCGCGGGTGAAGGAGCTCCAGCAGGTCGCGATCGAGGCACAACAGAACATCGGCGAGATCACCGACGAGAGCGAGGAGCGCTTCTCGGACCTCATGGACAGCGACGGCGAGCTGGAGTCGCTGTTTTGAGGCGTCCGGTGGTTGGTGCCGCCGCCCGTCCCCGGAACGCGCCTTCGGGACGGCGAGTTCGACGGATCGGGGTCGAGACGTTCGAGCGGTCGACGACTCCCGCCGAGCCGGGCGGTCACCGTCACCCCGGTGAGAACGGGTCCGTCGCGGTCGTGAGCCTCGTTACACCCTCGAACGCGTCGAAGTCGTCGTCGAACGAGTAGATGAACTCGACGTCCTCGGACCGCATGTACGCGGCCACGATCGAATCGACCCACTCCGGGCCCAACGATGACTCGTACGTTCGGAACAGCCGTTCGCCTTGGAGGTGGACCTCCTTCGAGACGTAGACGAACTCGAACCCCCGACTCGCCTGGAGGCGATCGAGCGTTTCGGACGCGGCCGACTTGCCGATACGCTTTTGAATCGGATGCAGGATCTCGGGGAGGACGTAGTTCACCAGCCTCGCACGCGGAAGGTCCCCGGTATCGATCCCGTCGACGATCGCCGCGGCAGCGTCGTGCCGCTTCGCGTTCGCGTTCCGTGCCGCGAGGACGACGTTCGAATCGATACAGACCGCGGGCATTCACTCGGTCCAGGCGCTCTCGGCGGTAGCTTCGCCGTCCCATGCCGGCCCGTCGAACGGCTCGGCGTCCTCGAAGGCGCCGTACCGTTCGTGCACGATCTCGAGCGAGAGTTCGCCATCCGAAACGACCCACCGAACCGTATCTCCCGGCTCGAGTGCGTCCTCCAGCGCGTCTCGGATCGCCGACGGGATCGTCGTCCCGTAGCTCTCGTTGACCGTGGATTCCGCCTCGACGCGGGCGTCCGAGTCGCTCGACATGTCCGAACGTTGCGCCTCCGGCATGATAAATTGGGCGGCCAATTGGCCCGATTCGGGCGCCGGTATCGAGCGTCGACATCGGTATCGACGTCCACTTCGGATCGATCGAGACGATCGTTTCAGGCGCACCCTACGCGTCCGCCAGCTCCGCCGCGATTCCCTCCAGCTCGTCGCGTCGGCGATCGCGGCGCTCGGCGACCGCCTCGTGCATCGCCTCGGCCTCCTCGTCGTCGAGGATCCCCGCGAGTTCCAGCAGGGACCGCTCGCCGGCGAGCCGCAACACGACGTCCGAGAACGTCTCGTCCGATCGCTTGTGGGCTTCGAGGCGCTCGTATGCGTCCTCCGAGAGGCGAATGCGCTTCGACATGTGCAGACGGTCGTATGCAGCACGACAAAGCGCTTTCCCCGGCACCCCGGCGATCGACGACCGTCGCTGCCGTCCGCCCGTCGCGTTCGTCGAGCGATCGGACGACCGCGCACGGTCGATCCGTGCCCCGATCCCGCGCTCGACGGGATCGCCGACCGCGGACCGGCCGGTCAGGCGCTCCAGGAGCGCACCCGGGGACCGGGGTCGGGCGCGTCGGCCGGCGTCTGGGCCGGCGCGCCCATGCCACGGTCGAGCGGGTGTCGGGCATCGGCGGCACGAGACGTGCGGAGCGCTCACTCGAGTCGGTCTCGAACGTCCTCGATCTGCGGTGCCAGCGACGGAAGCTCCTCCTGAACGGTCGTCCAGACGATCCGCAGCTCGACCGTCGCGTACCCGTGGATCAGCTTGTCGCGCATGCCGGCCATCTCCGACCACGGCACCGCAGGATTCGCGTGACGGACGTCCTCGGGGACGTTCTTTGCGGCCTCGCCGATCACCTCGAAGTTCCGAAGCACGGCATCAACGGTCTTCTCGTCCTCGATAAACGTCTCGTCGGTCATCCCCTCGGTGAATCGCTCTCTCTTCGCGATGGCTTCGAGCACGTCGTCGAGATGATCACGAGCGTCCCGCGTCATACGTATACGACGTCGTCGATGACGCGGGATTCGATCCGTGGTTTCAGCGAGTCCGCGGTGACGAGATCGACCTCGACGCCGAGGTGGGACGTCAGTTCGTTCTCGAGACGGACGAGGTCGAACAGGCTCACGGGCGCGTCGAACGTGACGAGCACGTCGAGGTCGCTGTCGGGCCGCTGCTCGTCACGCGCATACGAACCGAAGATCCCCAGCTCGTCGATCGGATACTCCGCCTCGAGCTGCGGCTTAAGCGAGGCAAGCCGTGCCCGGATCTCGCCTGCTGTAGGCATATGCTCCCGTTCGATGCGGAGACGTATCGGTATTATGGTCGGATGCGCGGTCGGGACCGTCATCGTCGGTGATGCGGACCGTCGTCGGTGGCGTGTCCGTCGTGACCGGACCCATCAACCGATCCTGTCCGGGAACCGGTTTGGACGACGCGTCAGTGACCCACGACTGAAGTCGTGGGCTTGTCAGTGGACTCCCCTTCTCCCGTCGAATTGACGGAGGCGTGGAAATCGCCGTTCAGGTTCAACGTCCCTGACGTTAGCACACACTGACAGGGT
>LFFM01000200.1_pt1 | contig 40058 bp, 31 predicted proteins | sample 643131 | NCBI WGS metagenome assembly LFFM01 (sample SAMN03777445, study PRJNA286221) | soda lake metagenome | biome: soda lake; feature: Kulunda steppe; material: water; isolation source: sample Tc-Br brine of Tanatar trona crystallizer | place: Russia: Kulunda steppe | collected 2011-07 | reverse complement strand
CCAGGGCCCGGCGAAGATCGAATCAGTTGTGGACTGACGAGGTTGGTCGTCAGTCCAGGGGTTGGTCATCAATCGAGGGGAATGACGTTGACCGCCTGGAGTCCCTTGGGGCCTTCTTCGACTTCAAACTCCACGCGCTGATCATCATCCAGGGTCTTGTATCCGGGCATTTGAATGGCGCTGAAGTGACAGAAGACATCTTCACCGTCGGGTTGACTGATAAAGCCGTAGCCCTTTTTTTCGCTAAACCATTTGACGTTTCCTTCGAAGCGTTCAGCCATGGTGCTTTCTCCTAAAACACAGCGGGATGGGGGTCGCGCTGTTCGGTGCGCATCCTCTGGCTGCGAACACCGCGGACGAGGCGCGACGGGTTATGTAGTCAGCTGTGACATGTGTCGACAGCCGTCGATCAAACCGGCGGTCTCGGGCCCAGTATCGTCAGTGCAGTGCTTCCTCCAGAGGCGGGAGTACTGCCTGTTTGGCCGCTGGTCGACACCGCCTGTACCAGCATCAGAATGCTAGCCAAGGGGCGGCCAAAGTGCAAGGTCGAAGACCCGTCTTCGAGCCGTCGGTCGATGGTGTTGTCCGACGTTGTGGAGAGGGTCGGCCATCGGCAGAATTTGTGGTCGCCACCGCGGGCCCGTACCATACCCGAGCATTGTGGTATCGACCGTCTACCTCAGGGAGCAGTACCAACGTGATACATCAACGAGTGAAGCTGGCCGTCGGCCTTGTGGTCATCGCCGGTGTCTGTGGTTGCGTGGAGTCATCGATCAGCGGTGAACCCAACAGCGACCAGGGGCACCTATTTGTAGAACTCGACGAGGCGCTGGCCGTGGACTGGCAATCGGAGGTGTTCGTCAAAGGCCCGGCGACGGGAGTCGAGCACTGCGACGATGAACGGGGATGCTACCTCGATCATGAGCCGTTGGACATGCACGACGTCGTGTCGTCGGACCCAGAGGTCGTGGAAGTCCTGGATTTCGAAGATGATACGTATGGCGAGACTGATGCCGTGCGCCTGATGCTCGATGTCATCGGTGAGGGGGAGGCGACGCTGGAGTTTCGATTCGATGCCGAGGGAATCGCCGTCGACGACGGGGAGTCCGATGACGGCGAAAGCGGTGGCGACAACGACGACAACGGCAGCGACGACAGCGGAGAACGCCCTACGTCAGAGCCGATCGTCGATTCGTTTTCCCTGGAAGCCCGTGAAGTGGCGTCGTTGAATCTGGAGCGTCGGGTCGATGATGTCGACGCCGCGGGCATGTATGGATTGTGTCCGTCGACGGGGGCCGGGACGTACCTGCTGTCACAGATCGACGATATGCAGTTGGAAATGGACTTCGAAAAGCTCGATGCCGGTGGTCGGCGCCTGCGGGGCTCCGGTACATTTCCAGTCGATATTGAGCCGGAGGAAAGTATCGAGGTCGTCGATATCGACGAAGCCAATCACGCGGTGACGATAGAACCGACGGAATTCGGTTCCGTCACCATGACACCGGAAGAGGGGGAACAGTCCGTAGAGCACCATTTCCTTCGCGCCGGTGATCTGACGGCCATGGATACCAGCCTATACCGGCTCGACGAACAGGGCGGAAGAGCGGGCGCGACGTCGACGATGATTGTGGAATCCATCTACGAAATCGAGGCCCTTCCAGGGCTGTCCGACGACCAACCGCTGTGCGGCGGCCGGGTGGAGACCTCCGTCGATTCCATGACCCCCGCTATCTGCGAGGAGGTCGGGGTGATGGAGACCACCGGAAATCCAGCGGTTGCCGCAGCTCACGGCGGTGTATGCCGACTTCGTATCAGCCTCGAGACCGGCGCTGCCGGTGCAAGCATCGTCGAAGAGCACACCTACGACGTTCAGTATTCCTGGTAGGTGTCTTTGGGGCCAGCTCGATTACGAATCCTGTTTGACCAGTTTGTCGACGAGATCGATGTAGGCCTGCATGGCGTCGTCGCTGCTCATTCCTTGCCTTTCTTCACGAGCTTCGTATTTGGCCCGGGCTCGCATCTTGAGGCGCGACGGCTTGCTGCCGGAGACATCTCCGTCGGTGGCCTGTTTGTAGAGGGCGTACAGTTCGAGAAGGGTGTCGTTGTCCGGGCGATCGGATAGTTTCTCGACTCGATCGGAGGCATCTTCGAATTGTTCCTGGAGACTCATCACTAGACCTCGTTTGGAGTAATTTCATCAGTGCGAACATTGCGTCATCGATGGCAGCTACGTTACCAGAGCCGTCGATAGGTCCAAAGCAACCGAGCGGAGTACGGCGATGAGCGATACAGGAGCAACGAGACGGCCGACGAGAAAACAGGGATGGTTTCGACGGGCGATCGGCCATGTTCGGACCGTGGCACCGACGCTGCGTCAAAAGGTCGTCCCGCCGACGCCACCGCCCGCCGAGTTGTGGCGCACGACGGTCGTCAATGACCGGGGCGACGACATCGTCTACACCGGATTGTTGTCGGAGCAAGATCGCCGGGATACGCTGGTGGTCCTGTTGCACGGGCTGGGCGGTGACGTCGAGCGCGGCTATTGCGTGGCTGCGGCGTCGGCGGCCCGACGAGCGGGGCTGGCCTGTCTGCGGCTCCCTTTGCGCGGCGCCGATGGAAGCGGAAAAGACCTGTATCACGCCGGCTTTACCGATGATCTGGCGCCGCTTCTTTCGACATCGCCTATCGATGAATACGAGCGAATCGTATTGGTCGGTTACTCGCTGGGTGGGCATGTGGCGCTTCGGGCGGCGATCGATGGCGTCGAAGACCGGCTGGCGGCGGTGGCCACTGTCTGCGCTCCCCTCGATCTGAAGGCGACCCAAGAGGCCATTGATGCGCCGCAAGCCTGGCTGTATCGCCGCTATTTGCTCCGGGGACTCAAGGAGAGCTATCCGTCGATTGCACGCGGCGGCGCGGTGGCGACCCCGGTGGAGCGGGTCAACGCGGTGACCACGCTTCGCGAGTGGGACTCACTGACCGTGGTTCCGCGCTTCGGGTTTCGCGATGTCGATCATTACTACGGATCACAGTCGGCGGGCCCGAAGATTGGCGATATCACCATCCCGGTGCTCTTCGTGGCCAGTCCCGCCGATCCCATTGTACCCGCCGATTCACTGCGCGGTGCGCTCAGCCGGGCCGGGCGACGGACCACCGTGCGGTGGGTCCGAGGCGGCGGCCACGTCTTCTTTCCGCCAACGGCCAATCTCGGTCTGGGTCCCAATGACGGCGTCGAACATCAGATCATGGACTGGATAGGCCAGTCCACCTCGTAGTCAACGACGGGATCAGCGCGAGGGGACAGAGCGCAGGAAGTTTTCGTTGTTTTTGGAGTCCTTGAGCCGTTTGAGCATCCATTTGAGGCCGTCGGCCGGGGATTGATCCATCATGTAGCGACGCAATTTGGGGATGTGCTTTTGCTCGTGGTCATCGAGCATGATCTCTTCGCGGCGGGTGCCGCTGTTGCCGATATCGACGGCCGGATACAGCCGTTTCTGGGAAAGCTCTCGGTCCAGGACCAACTCCATATTACCGGTGCCTTTGAACTCCTGGAAGATGACCTCGTCCATCCGACTTCCGGTATCGATCAGGGCGGTGCCGAGGATCGTGAGGCTACCGCTGTTTTCGAGGTTACGGGCCATGCCAAAGAGTTGGCGCGGCATCTCGAGGGCGCCGGCCGACAGGCCTCCGGAGAGCGTCTTGCCGCCGTTGCCGCGATGGGTATGGTTGTAGGCACGGGCCAGACGGGTGATGGAGTCGAGCAAAATCAGTACGTCCTCGCCGTCCATCATCCGCCGCAGGGCCTTGACGAAGACCTGCTCGGCGAGATTGGTGTGGTTGGAGGGACGTCGATCGGCGGTCGACGAGTAGACCTTAAAGGGCATGGACCGTTTGAAGTCGGTGGCCTCTTCGGGGCGCTCGTCGATCAGCAGCGCCATCTGGTAGATGTCGGGGGCGTTTTTGTGAACGGCCTCGCCGATGGCTTTGAGAATCGTCGTCTTACCGGCCTTTGGCGGGCTGGTAATCAGTGCGCGCTGGCCGCGGGAAATCGGCGTGACCATATCCATGATCCGTCCGATGTATTCGTGGCGTTCCGTCTCCAGACGGATGCGCTGCTGCGGCTGAATCGGGGTATAGTCTCCGAGTCTGGCCGACAGTTTTTCGAGTTCAGGATGTCTATTTCCGCCACCTTTGCCTCGGCGGCTGCGGTTTCTACTCATGATGTTTCGGTTCTTTTTGGTTGAAGACTGACCGGACTTCGCCCCACAGTCGGGACGAATCGGCCAAGGCCCGTTACAAGACCGGTGATAATCCCTATTTCAAACGAGATCTAACGATGGAAAACAACACCGACGGCGAAATTTCAACGAGCCATGGAGTTCATCCCAGGGTATTACAGGTCAGCGGGGACGAGGTCCATCGCTGGTGTGGAGCAATCTGGTCGATCGGCCCCGGGGGACAACAATTGGTCGGAGAATTGCGCAGTCTGGTAGAGAGTACGCTTGCAGCGCACTGGATGCAACCACCTGTAGAATATGACACCGAGACGGAACTCGTCAATTCCTTTGACGCTGTCTTCTACGATGCGGTCTCACAGGAGCTGGCCGGTGAACTGGAGGCCGATGGTTGGCATCCGGTCGAACTCCGCGGTCTTGTGATCGACGAGTACGAGCAATTCGACGTCTTTGTCGACGAGGCCGAAGCACAGGGGCGTTCCATCGGGGCCCGACCCGACGGGTTGTGGCGCTGTGAGATCGGGGCCGGTCAGGGACTGGTCGACATCGACGGCGCCGCCTTTCGAACAAGGGTCGTTGAATTGTGGGACGACGGCGTTTGGGGAGATACGCCGGGTTGGTTTAGCCGGGCCTACTGTCGCGAATTGGCGTCGCGCACCGATCTCAAGGTGGCCCCCGATCGGGCGGGGCTCGACGATCTTCAGGACGCCGTCGTCGGTGAGGGCATCGACGGGATCGCCTGGCTCGATCCGATCGACTACCAGGCACTCTGCGATTTTATCGGTGTTGTGCTCCAGGCGACGACGTCCTTCGACGTCCAGTGGGGGACCTGTCCGGTCGACGACGAGACCGGGCTCGCGCCACTGCCACTGTTGCGGGCGCGTCCGTCGCCGATGGGTTCGTGGTCGACGCTGAAGGTGGGACGCGATGTTATTCGACGCGTCTGTGTTCCCTGGGGCGACGGAAATGAGCAGCAACGACGGCTCACAGAGTTGGTCGCGGACTACGAGCGTCGCGTCGGCGGTGAGGGTTGAGAAGCGGTCGGTTTCCGATGAATTTCGGTCGAAGTGGAGGGCTTTGTTCCCGTGATGACATCAATGTCAGAGATCGGTGTCGCCCGTCGAGACCGCCGGTGCGCGGTTGGGTCGTCGGTGGTATGGCGGTCTTTGGATCGATTGATTGGCGCTTCTGGTGGGCTTGAAAGTGTTTGATTTTTAAGGGGTTACGCGTTTTTTTGGGGCATCGTAAAGGAAGAGCTGGGACGGTAGATTAGAAAAAATAGCGGGGCGTCTCGTGTCTTGGAATGGTGGTTGCAAATCTTGGTTGGGTGAAGCGATGGACGACCGGCAATTCCAGCTGCCTGTTGCACTGGATGGTCGTCCACAATCATCACCATCAGGAGGTACGCCATGTACGGACTGAATACGGGAAAATTCAATTCGCTACTCGCCGTGGGACTGCTGGCAGCCGGACTCGGCTGCGGGGAGCCCGTGGAAGAAAACAACGAGCAAAATCAGGACGATTCTGACACGGCGACCATCCACGGCCAGCTCAGCGCCGAGGCCGATGCAGAGGCGACTATCGTCCATGCTTACGAGGTCGAAGGAGATGGCGATTCGACGATGGTCTCCGAAGAAGAGGGCGACGTCGAATCCGACGGCCAGTTTTCCGTCGACGTCGATCTCGAATTGTACACCGGCGGTGAACTCCATGTGGAGGCCGAAGAGCAGGACGGCGATGAATGGGAGGGGTCGGTCCTAGTGGAGGCCAGTGTGGAGTCGAATGCCGAAGTCGGTACGGCCCCGATATCGTCGGAGACGACCTTCGAGACCGACACCCTGATTAGCGCCAAAAGCGACGGCCACTGGAACGACGACTGCAACAGCGCCGATCACCGATCGTTTATCAGCGCGGAGGCGGCCGCCGAGGCGCAGGAGTCGGCCGATGACTATCAGGCCGAAGTCGAGGCCTACGCCCGGGCATCGGCATCGGCGATGCAGGCGTCGGCGACGCATATGGAAGACGAAGCCGATAAGAGTCGCGCTGATATCGAAGCAGCATTTGAGCACCGATCGGAGGCTCGCGCCGATATTGATTCGGAGCTTCTGGCCGGAGACCAGGACTCGGAAGGCGCCTTTGAGGCCTATCTCGAGGCGGCCGCTGAATCGCGCACCGATATTGAGATGAGCGCCGAAGACCAGGGGCGCGAGATGCAGGCTGCCATCGAGGCCTTTCTCGTCGCCTCTGGCGAACTCTCCGGCGACGTCCGCCAGCGCGCGGAGTCGAATGCCGAAGAGCAGCGTTCATTTTTCGTCTCGGCAGCGACTGAAGCAAAACTCGAAGCCCTCGGTATTGCGCAGGACAATATCGACAATGTCGTCGCGGCCGCCGGCGATCTGAGAGCGGATCTTCAATCGGCTTCCGACAGTGATGCGCGGGCAAGTGCGTGGGCTGACTTTCAGGCGGCCGTCGTCGCCGAAATGGAAGCGGCACACACGGCGATTATCGACGAAGTCGAATTGACCGCGGCCTTCGACGCCTATGCCAGCGCTCGCGCCGACATCGATGCCCAGGCGATGGCCGATGTGATTGCTTCGGAATCTCTCGATGCCTACGGGACGCTGTGGGCGACAGTCATGGCCGAAGCGGAGGCGATGGCCGACAATCTCGATGAACTCGGCGGCGACATGGAGGATGAGCTCGATGGCCAAAGCGACGTCGAGATTCTGCTGGCGATCTACACCCATCTCCAGATCGGTGCTCAGGGCTAAGCGTTGGAGGATCTCTCAAGTGGTGTTTGAGAGATTTCTGAAGTGATGGTTTAACCCCTCGGCCGTCCAGGTCGGGGGGTTTTTTATGACCCATGCCTTGCACCGGGCCCGGGTATCGTCGACAGTAGCCGGCGCACATCGGCTAAAAGCGACATCTCCTTATAGTCTCTATGGTGAGCAGATCGGTGTTGAGCATGAATCAGATCAGCGAATCGTTGCGTCAACTCGTCGAATCGCGGCCATTTGAGCAATTTATCATGGCCGTGATTGTCCTCGCCGGAATTCTGGTCGGCCTCGAGACCTATCCCAAAATTATCGAACAATACGGGGATTGGCTGACGGTCGTCGACAGGATCATCCTGGCGATTTTCGTCGTCGAGATTGGTCTCAAGATGGGCGCCGAGGGAAAAAAGCCCTGGCGGTATTTTCACGACCCGTGGAATGTCTTTGATTTTACGATTGTGGTGCTCGCATTCGTGCCGGCCGCCGGACAGTACGCGCTGGTGGCTCGCCTGGCTCGATTGCTGCGGGTGCTTCGACTGGTTCGATTCGTTCCTCGACTCCGAATACTGGTCGTCGCTCTGCTCAAGAGCATCCCGTCGATGGTCTACGTCAGTATGTTGCTGGGACTGATGTTCTATATGTACGGAGTGGCGGGGACATTTTTATTCGCCAAGAATGATCCGGTCCACTTCGGGACTCTGCAGGAATCACTTCTGACGCTATTTCGGATCGTGACCCTCGAGGACTGGACCAATATTCTATACACCCAGATCTACGGGTGCGACGTCTACGGCTATGGATTTCGGGAGTATATGTGCACCACGCCGGAGACATTTCCGATCATCGGTCCCATCTATTTTGTCTCCTTTGTGCTGATGGGAACGATGATCGTCTTGAATTTATTTATCGGCGTCATCATCAGCGGCATGGACGAGGCCCGCGAGGAGGCCCACCGTCAGGAGATGGACGAGACGCTGGCCGGGCCGGAGGGACTTCGCCGGGAGTTGGTGGAATTGGAGGACTCCCTGTCGGCAGTCTACGACAGGCTCGAACGGGTTCAGGATTACGCCGATAACCTGGAGTCGGCGTATCGACGCGAGGTCGGCGAACCGCCGTCGACCGACGGGGCTGTCGACGCCGATGAGTCCTGATCGTTTAGGCGGCAACGTTGTCGAAGGGGCTCGGCGGCATAGGTTTGATGGGTAGCAATCGACAACAAGGGTGGGGGGATGATGGGAGACGGCCAGCCAGAGGTCATCGGTGCGTTGACGCCGGGGCGATGGCGTCCGACAGGAGTCCACAGGTGGGTTGTGCTCTGGTTGGGCGCGATGACCTGTGGGTTGCTGGCGTGGATGCCGGCGACGGTATTTGCCGGCGATGGCGACACCGATAACTTCGACGAATCGGGCCCCGCCCGGTGGACGCTGAGTATGGGGACCGGACTCCAGGATGTGGCGAGCCGCGACGAGTTGGGGTCACCGCTGTTGTACCAGGGGGTTGGCTATCCGTTGATGCTTCGAGCCGACCGGCGCGCCGAAGGGTGGTCCGCCGGTGCCCGGCTTCAGGGGTTTGTCTTTGGTGTCAATGGCGGGGTGCTGACGACGGATCAGGCCACCGACGAGACGTCGGGCCACCGGGCCGATAGCGTCTTTGCCGATCTGTCGGCCTGGCTCCAATGGCCGCTGGTTCGCGTCGACGACCACCGACTGTCGGTGGGCCTGCAGCTGAGCCATTGGACGTTCTTTCGAAGCTATCTGTACGACAGTCGGCAGCTCGGTTCGGTCGAGACCTGGGATGCTACGTTGACCGCCGATATTCGGGCTCAAATCGAACGGCGTTTCGACCGCTGGCGCTGGACGGTGGCCGCCAGTATGGCGGCGGCCGGTCGGATCATGAGACCCAGCTACTCGGTGCGCGGCGATGAGCGGATCGCCCTGATCAATCAATCTCGCAGGGTCTTGACCTACGGAAGCTGGGCGACCATTGCCGGTCTTCAGAAAATCCAACTCGATGCCGGTGTGGACTGGCAGTTGACGCCGCGCTGGGCGGTGCTCGCGCAGTATCGCGTCGGTGTCATGGCCTACCGCGACGACGTCCCGACCCGTTCGTTCAGTCAGCAGGCGATGGTGGGGGCGCAATTTCGATTTCCGTAATGTCGATAGTCGACGCCGGGCTATCACGGATACCGGTCACGTCATCGACATCGGGTATGTCATGGAGGGGAGCATGCGACGGTGGTTGTGGCTTGCGGTGATTATTGGGGTGGTCGGCGCCGGATGCGGCGGCTCGATTCTCGGCGCCGATCCGCCGGATGACCCGGAATCGGTCTTCGAGAGTTTTTGGCAATCCTACGATCGGTACTACGCCCATTTCGATGTCAAAGGCGTCGACTGGGATCAGGTCTATGACGAACATCGGTCGCGGGTCGGGCCCGATACCACTGACGAGAAGCTCTTTGAGGTGCTCTCCGACATGATCAACGAGCTGGAAGACGGCCACGTCTATCTCGTCAGCGATGAACAGCGGGCGCTGAGCAATTCCGGGATTCGGAGTAGCCGACGCGACTTCGATGCCGATGTCGTCCAGAATCACTATATCGATGAGGTCCAGCGGCCGACGTCTGGCAATGAGCTGTGGTACGGCACGATTGGCGATGATGTGGGTTATCTGCGCATCAGCACCCTCAGCGGGGGGGCGGGAACTGGCAGCAATGTCTCCGGTTGGATCGAAGAGGTCGACACCGCCGTCGACGAATTGTCGGAAACGGAGGCGATGATCGTCGATGTGCGCAACAACAGCGGCGGTCGCGCCTTCAATTCCAAGTACGTCGCCGGCCATTTTGCTCCCGATAGGCGCCGATTTTTGATGACTCGAAGCCGCAATGGCCCGGCCCACGACGACTTCTCACAGCCTCATTACTGGTATGTCGAGCCCCACGACGAACCGGCCTACGACCGGCCGGTGGTGGTGCTGACCAATCGCAATACCTTCAGCGCCGCCGAATGGCTGACGTTGGCGTTGCGTCAATACGATCATGTGGTGCATATGGGGAAACAGACCGGCGGTGGGCTGGCGATGTTCTTGCCCCGTCAACTTCCCAACGGCTGGATGCACACCGTCTCCGTGCAGGATACCCGGGACCCCCAGGGGCGCTCCTTTGAGCGAATGGGCGTGCCGCCGCAACAACATCTCGAAAATGGCGCCGATGAGATCGACCGCGGCCAGGATGCGATGCTCGACGAGGCGGTGGAGTTTCTGACGCAATAGAAAACGAGGTGCCGCCGCGGTCGGCGTCGCTTAGCCACCGTCCATCAGCGACACTCCAGCGCTGATAAACCAGCCGGTCCCACTATTTCGCGAGTACGGCGTGGCGTAGCCTCCGAGGTCGAGGGCGAGTCGTTCGTTGATCGGCCAGAAGAGCGAGGGCCCGACGGTGACGTACGACTCGTCGCCCATCGCTCCGTAATTGGGATCGAAGGGAAAAATCGCCGAGGAGCTGAGGCCGACATCGAAGGTGTTGGCTACTGTGTAGCCGACTTCGGCGTGGGAGACGAAGGCATCGGAGTAGGTTCCACCGGGAATCTGAGGGTCGAAATTCCAGTCGGTTCGATGCTGGTAACCGGCATCGAGATAAAAGTACATCGGGATATCCAGAGCATGGAGGCCACCACCGGCGGAGAGCCAGAGCGTGAGGTCGATCTGGTGGTCGCCGGCAATCGGTGCTCCGGCATTATCGGGGCGGTTGTACAGCGGAAGGCTGATCTCACCGCGGATCGAGGTCGGGACATCGAGATCGAGTGGTGAGGCCTGAAGTGACAGCCGCGTGTCACCGAAGCTCAGTTGATCGGCGTGCTGATCGTCGACGGAGGCTCTGGCAAAGATGATCGGCACGTAAAATTGGGCGTGGAAGTCGTCGGCGATTCCAATTTCACCGTAGGCCGATGTGGTCAGGTTCATGTAGTCGCCATCGTCCTGAATTTGTCCGCTGCCGTCGCGGTAGGCCGTCGACGTGTAGTAGCTCTGGCTGATCTGAAAGAAGTACTCACCGCGGTCGTTTGTCCAGGGACTGGCCTCCACGTCTGACGGTAGACCGAGAAGCACGGCACTGGCGGCGGTGACGAGCAAAACAGGGAGTAACGAGTATTTCATAGTAAACCGGTAGGGATTGGGTCCAATGACTGCTCGCACCATGTATAGCGGATGAATCAGCGGTCAACAACTCCAGTGCCAAATCCGGTCAGCCCATGTGGAGATCATCCGGGAATCGATGGCGCTGGCGTCAGGGGAGCCTGCGCCGGGGAATGGTCACGATCATCGATGGTGACCGGAGCGGGCGGTGGTAGAAGAGACTCCCAGTCGAGCGGCAAGCGCTGCGATTGCCGGGCCTCCGGGAGAGTACGGGGAACGGGGAGCGTCGGCGGGTCGTCGTCGAGCAGTGTCTTCCAGTCCAGCAGCTGCCGATCCGATACGTCGGGTGATCCCGGTTGCCCGGTGCCGGGCGGTGCCGGAAGACCGGGCTGTTGGGCTTCCCTACCCATGGCCGTCAATGCCAGCGGTTGCTCCGGATCCGTGATGCCCGCCGTGGCGGCCTGACCTGGATCGGCGGCCGTCGAGGCTTCTTCCATCAGGTGTCCGAAAGCCGGATATAGTACTCGCAGCACTGTGGTTGGAAGAGCACTTGTGAAGTTGAAGTCGCCGGCCGATTCACCGGAGACAAAAACAGTGAGGGTCCCGAAAAACCGCTCGTCGATCAGAAAGGCCAGCGTCGCGGTGCGGTGTACATGACGGGTTTCGACGAGGCGATGATGCTCAAAAATCTGGCGGTCGTGGTCACCGGTGCCGGTCTTTCCACCGACGGTCAACGGGTTACCGTCGGAGTCGAGGAGGTCGCCGGCGATGCGCCGCGCTGTCCCGGCTTCAACGACGTCGACCAGTGCATCGCGGACAGTGCGGGCGACGGCCACTGGCAAGACGCGTTGACCTTCGTCGCCGGTGCGCTCGAGCCGGGCTTCGTAGGGAGTATCGGGGGCGGCGATGATGCCGTCGACGCGGTAGTTGGACTGACGCACGCCGTCGTTGGCGATAATTCCCACCAACTCTGCGAGGGCCAGTGGTCGATCGGCACTGGAGCCGATACTGGTGGCCAGCGATGGTACAAGCTCATCGAAGGGGTATCCGGTCTGTCGCCAGGAGTGGTGGATCTGGTCGAAGGCCTCCCGCTCGAGCATCTGGCGGATTCGCCGATCCTGACGGGAGCGATGACTGGTTCGAAATAGCCACTGGTAGACCTCCTGGCGGACCTGTCGCGAAGCCACCATGGTTTCGCTTCGACTGGAGTCGGGGTTGGCGTACAACCAGGCCGCCGTCCACAACTCGAGGGGATGGATACCCGTCAAATAACCCCGATCTTGCCAGTTGAGTGCGTCGCGATGGTACCGCGCCCACCACTGTTCGACCGTGCTTTCGTCTTGCTCGGTACCGGTGTGGTCGACGACAAAACGGTGCATTGTTTCCGGCGTCGCGTCCTGGAAGACGAGGGCGACCATGGCGTGACTTTCAGCACTGAGATTTCGGTTTTCAACGATGGCCTCCGGAATCGATTCCGGGTCGAGCTCTGCGTAGCGATCGTGGAACTCCTGTTGGAAGTACTGGCCCTCAAAATCGGCGAATCGCGCCAGTATTCTGGTTCGCTCATCGCTGTCTTCGTCGCCGAGCAGGGAGTTGACGCGTTGTGGATCGAGCCAGATGAAGTAGTCGCTAATATCGCGCATCATTCGAATAAATACGAGATTCACGGAGTGGCGGAAGGCCTCACTGACGGACTGAGTGTGGTTGCGGCGGTGTTCGAAATTGGAGAATCGGTGTTGTCCGCCGCCAGTAAAGAAGTTCTGGTTCGGGTTTGCCGAGTAATGGCGGTCCATGGCGGCGTCGACGATCTGCTGGGAGCTCACCCCCGGGTCATCGGCCAGACGGCCGGCGACCCAGCGGCGAAGGCTATCGGGCGCCGACGCTGAGATCTCCTCCAGTGTTTGCGGCGATTCGACGCGCAATTCGCGGTACAGTCTCTCGATGACATCCAGGTAGGTGACCAGCGTTCGCAGCTTGGCGGTCGAGCCGAGGTCCAATTTGACGTGCTCGTTTATGTTGAGCGGGCCGTCGTGATTGTCGGCCAGAACGCGGAGTGCATTGCCGGAATCGGTCCGTTCGAAGAGCGTAAAACTAAAGGTCAATTTCTCGATGGGATCGTCGGCATTCAGGAGGCGGTGGCCGAGCAAATCCTGTTCTTCGAGAGCGTCGATATCGGTCATCTTAGCGAGTTGTTCGTCGACGCCTCGCTGGGCGGCGGCATCGATGGTGCTCTGGACGAAGAGATCGTGGCGGTCGAGTTGGTAGACGTTGTCGACATCCAGAGTGTCGAGCAGCGAGGCGCGGACGGCGTCGACGGCCTTTCGCTGCGTAAAGTCGGGCCGCATCGCCCGGGGGCTGGGCGGCTGAATAGGTGTCTCGGCGGAGAGTACGGCGTCGCGAAGAGCGTCGCCGATCAGATCGGCTTCGGCCATGATTCGGGTGTAGGCGTCGGTCAATTCGTGGAGTGCATCCGGATTGTGGACCAGGTAGTGGGTCGGTCGTCGGTGGGCTAAAAAGAGAGATAATACCATGCGATATGAACGGGCGGCTTCCAGGCTCTGTGCCTCGTCGGCGACGTCGATGGCCGACGAGGCGCGTTGCAGCAGCCGCAGGTCGCCGATGACATCCGACGGTTTGGCGCCGAACCAGATGCGGAGGCCGTCGAAGAGCCCCTCGACTTCGCCGTAGCCCGGCGAGGCAGCCAGGGGGACGCCGTTGATGTAGTCCACGACGATCTGGCGCTGGTGATCGATGGTCTTTGGACCATGTCGATACGCGCGAAGGGCCGCTGTGGCCATCTGTTGAAATTTTTCGGCTTCATCGTCGGTAATTCCGCCCGGAGAGTGGCGAAATTTCTCGAGTTGGGTCGCCAGTGTGCTGCCACCAAAGTGATCGGAGGTGATGCCCAACTCGTTGCCCGCCAGTGCCGCAGCGGCGTGGAGTAGGCGCTTCCATTCGACGGCCGGGTTGCGGTGGTCATAGCCGGGCTCCAGCAATTCCCGGTTTTCGATAAATAACAGGGTGTCGATCAGCAACGTTGGGAGGTCCTCGAAGGTGTCGACGACCTCTGTCGGTGTGCGGTGTTTGTGCAGTACATCGCCGTCGCGGCCGAGAATGGTGAGACCGGCTCGGGACCTCGGATCGTAGAGTGGATACAGCCCGCGTTCGGCGGCATCGATAACCGGTGGTGAAACCGCGGCTCGCCAGGTCGTCTCGAAATGCTGCTCTTCGAGCCGATCGAGCCACTCCGGCAGACGAGTATACCCTCGGCGTCGGTCCAGTGGCCCGTCGGGGGCCTCCGGCTGCAGGGTATCGCCACCGGCTTCCAGCCAGTGGTAGTGGCCGGTGGCTTCGGCGGCGATAAGCTGGGCCTGACGTTCCGAGGTGCGCAACTCATCGTGGAGTGCCCAGGCCGACAGAGTGGCGATGATGGCAAAACACAGGCTCGAGACAGTCCACCAAGGGTGGTTACGTATTACGACGAGCATTGGGTGGTCCACGAAAAATACGCGGTCAGTAGTCGAACAGCGATGGCAGTGCACTTGCTGGAATCATCGGTTGCGGGCTCCGAAGCCGCATTCTGTCGCCGACGACAATACGATTATTGGCAGTTGCCCTCCGCACAGCGGAACCATGGGCGCCGACGACCGATGACAGGTGAGCGGTGACCACCTGAAACACGAAAATGGTCAACACCGACTCGGGGGCGTTCATTCTCCGAAACATCAGAAAAATGATCTTTCGGCGAATTCTTCGGGGGGTGTCGTCGGCCAGGCGGGTCTGAAGCGATGGTCCGTCTCAGCGATGTCCACATCTGCGCCATCTCGGTGGTCCGGAGGTTGAGTTGCTGCTGAGTTGTTGTTGTTGGTCTCTAAGCTGTTGAAAGTATTGATCTTTTGGTTTTTATTGGGAAGCTCGTTTTGTAACGATTTGCGCGGAGCTGTATTGCCATCATTCGTCAGGTTTCGTGACAGGCGCTGATGCGAACCCGCGGCGGAGAGATTTTGCCGTCGCCCGGTCGCAGAGTAATAGCCTGTGTTGTGGGCAGTGGTCGTCGTTTCGACGTTGTGAACTTCGGGGCAGCCGTGGCATGGTGGTCAAAGTAGCCAAACGTCACAGTCGGGCATTCTGCCCCGAGAGGGCTTCAGAGCGATGAGCGAAGATTCGAGATCAACCCAAAAGACGGAGGACACGAAGGTTTTCGCCGGCCGTTACGCCTACCAAAAACCACTGGGGCGCGGCGCTGGTGGATCGGTTTACCTGGCCGAAGACCTGCATTCGGAGCGGCGCAAGGTGGCGCTGAAGGTCTTATCGGAAGAGGCCTGCGATACGGTGCAGGGCAAGATGCTTCGCCGGGAATTCGAAATCCTCTCCAAGCTCGATCACCCCAATCTGGTACGGGGCTACGATTACGGCAAATTGCCCGATGGCGGGGTCTACCTCGCAGAAGAGTACATCGACGGATTTAGTCTTCAGGATGCCCGGGCATTGCTGGAGCCGGAAGCGCTCATCGATCCCACCCTGCAGATCCTTCAGGGGTTGGCCTATCTGCACGGGATGAGCATGATTCACCGGGATATCAAACCGGCCAATGTCATGTTGCTGTGGCTCGACGACGCCTCGGCGCGACCGATGGTCAAACTCGTCGATTTTGGTCTGTCGAGTATGGATCCGAAGCGCGATACACTGCGCGGTGGGACTCGATCCTATATGGCGCCCGAGATCATTCGCGGCGATAAGGGAGAGTATCGCTCCGATCTCTACAGCCTGGGTGTGACCCTGTACTACGCGCTGTGCGGGGTGTTGCCCTGGGGGCCGCGCAGCAAGGAGGACCCGCCACCGACGGACGAGCAATTTCGGCCCCCTGACCCCCATCGCCTCAACGATCAGGTGCCGCTGGCGCTCAGCAGATTTACCATGGCGTTGTTGCGCCAGGTTCCGGACGTAGAATACACCGACGCCGGGGAGGCGCTACAGGCGCTGGCAGCCGATGCCGGAGAATTAGAAGCTCGTTCTGTCGGCCAGATGGCCAATTCCCTCGACGTCTCTGCGGCACCGGTCATCCGTGGTTATTTCGAGCGGGGAATTCTGTCTCGACGCGTCGAAGAAGACGATTTGCTGTTGGAGTGGCTGTCGATGTCCGACGACCCGTCGATGGGTCGAATGTACCTGATTCGCGGAGAACAGGGCGTCGGAAAGAGTCGCCTTATCTCCGATGTCCAGGCCTCGGCAAAGCTAAGTGGGCATCTCGTGCTTTCTCACCGATGTCGAGACCTCCAGGGGCCGTATTCGTTGCTCGTCGAAATCGTCGATCGGCTCCTGGAGATTGCCTCCAGTCACGACGTCAGGGCCCTCGACAACTATCGGGCTGATCTGGAGATTCGAAAAGTATTGACCAGGCTGGAGATGGTGACCGCTGGCAACGGCGCTCGACCCATTGTCGAGCAACAATGGATGCGGAAGGCGATCGAAGAGGCCGTCTCCGTCTTCGCTCCCCAGCAAGTGGTGCTATTTATCGACGATATCGATGAGGCCGACGAGCCATCGCGGGAAATCATCTACGAGTGGTTTCGGCCATCGAAATCTCAGCATCGACCCAGTATTGTGGCCACCAGCGGGCCCGGTGAGTTCTTCGATTCCTTTTGTCGTCAGGCCGGAGTCGAAGTGTTGCCCATCGAGGGCGTGGGGGTCGATGATGTGCGAACCTTCTTTTCAAGCCAGCTGGGCATCGATGAGTTGAGCGATCGATGGCTCGAGGAGGTCGCACAGGCCGCCCGGGGCCGCCCGGCCTACATCGGTGAGTTGTGTCGTTATCTCATCGATGCCGGAATGTTGTGGCGAAATTCGGCCAATGACTGGGGAGCGAGGCTAGAGGACATCGAAGCTGCGGAAGTGCCGGAGACGTTACGCGAGTCGCTGCGCCGGCGGATTTCGGAAGTTGGCGCAGCCGGCCGGGAATGTCTGGAGTTGTTGGCGGTCATGGACCGGCCGCTGTCGTGGAAGGGGGCGCGGCGACTTCTGGAGCGAGGCGGCAGTTCATCCGACGAGGCTCAGCAGACACTGCAAACCGTCCACTGGCGACATCTCATCACCACGGAGTTGACCGAGGGAGGCCGATATGTTCGCGTCGTCCACGGAGAGTTAGCAGACGCCGTCGCCGATATGCTCAGCCCACAGTGGCGGCGCGCATTGCATCGGCGAATCGGCCAGCAAATCAGTCGCGATTGGGGTCGCGGCCAGGGCGATGCACTGGAGGCGGCCACGCATTTGCTCGCCGGACGACAGCAGGCGGAGGCCGCGCCCTTCTTTGAGATCGCTGCCGAATTGGCCGTGACCGAAGGCCGGCCTGAGGAGGCGAAGGACCATTACAAACGGGCCTTTGAGGGAAGCTCCGAGGTGCCGGCTCGAGCCCTTATCAGCATCCGACGCGCAGAGGTGGAGTTATTGCATTTTGACGCCAGGACGGCGCGAAAGCACCTGCGTCGGGCAGTTCGTCTGGCCGAGCATTCAACACTGGAATGGCTTCAGTATCGGACCTATGTTGACGCGTCGGCCATCGAGTATTCGCTCGGCGACCTGGAGGGAGCCCGTGAATTGTTGGGTAGATGTCGGGAGTCGCTACCGGCAATGCGCCAGGAGATCGATCTGTCGGTGATGGTGGCTCGAACAGCCATACGGGGCGGCGATCTCGACCGAGCGGAGGCGGTGATGACCCGCTGCATCAACGAGCGCCGGCTGCCGATGTTGCCGGGGCGACTTGTCGAGGTCCTGGATACGACGGCCCAACTTCACCTGCTGCGCGGTCGACGGGATAAGGCGTTGAAGACCTTTCGCCGCGCCCGCAACCGGGCGAAGTCCGGTGATGATCGGAGTGTCGAAGCTCGTGTGCTGCTCAATTATGGAATTGCACTTCGACGCCTCGACAGTCCCACTGAAGCCGCCGAGACATTGCGCGATGCCCTGCCGGTGTTGGCTCGACGAGGTCGGCCCGACGAACTCATCGGATTATTGCTGCAATTGGCGTGGACGTTCGTCGAGTTGGGAGCGGTATCGAAGGCCCACAAGCGGGCCGATGAGGCGCATTGCCTGACCCGACGCCTCAACCACACCCCATACCGACAACTCATTGATGTATTTCGAAGCGGGCTTGCGCTGCGCGCCAGCAGTGGCGACGACGAGGCCATCGATGAGGTCGAACATCTCGTCAATTCCGTTGATCATGCCGATGATTTTGTCGTGGACCGCGCGGAATTAATGATGGCGCTCGGCGATTTGATGATCGCATTGCAGTGCCGGGACCGAGGACCGAAATTACTTCAGCGAGGCCGCCAGATTGCCTTTGAAATCGGCGCCCGAGGCCTGCTGCCACCGATGGAGGAGTGACGAAGACGTGACGACCCAACAGCGAGATAATGCAAATTCGAAAAGATTGCGCATCAATAGTGTCCGAGTCGATTTCCCTAAAGGAGATGACGGGCTGCGCGCCGAAACCGCAAAGCGACTGGGCGTCCCCACAGATGCCATCGAGGACCTGACAGTGGTCAGAGAAAGCCTCGATGCCCGCCACCGGCCGACGAAAGTCTATAACGTGGATGCCACCGTCGACCCCAAAGGCCTCTCACAGTCCCTCCCCGGTGGTGTCCGACCGGCGCCGTCGCCTCCGCCAAAGCCGATGGACTTTCATCCCGATACGGATGAACGCGTCGTCGTCATTGGCGCCGGCCCCAGCGGGCTCTTCTGCGCCCATCGGTTCGCCGAAAGTGGCGTGGAGACCATTCTTCTGGATCGAGGCGAGCCCGTCGAGACGCGGGGACGCGACGTCTCGGGACTGATGCATCGCGGCGAGCTCAAACCGGATAGCAATATCTGTTTCGGAGAGGGTGGGGCGGGAACCTGGTCGGACGGCAAATTATATACCCGAGTCAGCGATGTCCGCCGCCGTCACGTGCTGGAGACCATTGTCGACCTCGGGGGGCCTGAAGAAATTCTGGTCAAGGGCAAACCGCATCTGGGCACAAATCGACTGGTGCGATTGTGCAAGGCGTTTCGCTCCAGTCTGCGCGATGCCGGCTGCACCGTTCGTTTCGGCGCCTTCGTCGACGAATTGATCGTCGACGATGTCGAAGGCCGTCGTCAGGTCTCCGGCGTCCGACTCGGCGACGGGGAGACCATCGATGCCGATCGCGTCGTCCTCGCCGTTGGTCACTCGGCCCGCGAGATGTATCGCCATCTGGCCGACATCGACGTCGCCATGGAGCCCAAAGCCTTCGCTGTCGGGTTTCGCGTCGAACATCGCCAGCAACAGATCGATGAGATTCAATACGGAAAATACGCCGATATGGAGGGGATTCCGACGGCGGATTACAGTCTATCGGTCAATTACGACGATACCGCCGCCCAGCGCGGTGTCTACAGCTTCTGTATGTGTCCCGGGGGCCAGATTGTCCCGTCGCATACCTTGCCGGAGGGCATTTGCGTCAACGGCATGAGTCACGCCAGCCGGCGCGGACACTGGGCCAATTCAGCGCTGGTGGTCACCGTCGAGCCCCAGGACTTCGGAGCCTTCGACAGGTTTACAGAGGGCGAAGAGCCAGAAGGGCTTCTGGCGGGAATGGCCTTTCAGCACGAGGCGGAGCGCCGGGCGTACAAACTCGGGGGAGGCGGATTCATCGCTCCCGCTCAGCGATTGACCGATTTTCGCGATGGTGTCGCCAGCAAGGATGTGCGCAAGACGACATACAAGCCGGGTATCATCGGCGCCGATCTGCGCTCTTGCTATCCGCCGTTTGTCACCGAATATCTCCAGCGCGCCCTCGACGACTTCGACGAGAAAATGCCTGGATATGTCACTGATGACGCACTTCTGATCGGCGTTGAAACCAGGACCAGCGCCCCGGTTCGAATTTTGCGCGACGACCAATCCTTTCAGTCGACTTCCGTCGACAGCCTCTATCCCATCGGAGAGGGCGCCGGGTACGGCGGCGGCATTGTCAGTTCGGCCATCGACGGCTTGCGCATCGCGGAGCGAGTGCTCGAAGAGATGAGTGCCTGAGGCATTACCTGGCGGGCCGGACTTCGAATTCAAAGTGGCTTTCGACGTCGGCGTCTGGGGTCCGGATGAATTCAGTATCGTTGCGGATGGTGGCGGTGACCGTGGTCCAGTCTTCGCCGTGGAGATCGTCATTGCTCAGCGTGATGCTGTCGAAGTTACTGCCATAGGGTTGACCGTCGACGGTCCATTCGACGGTGTAGCGGTCACGGCCGTCCTGCCGGACCGGCACCGACAGTTGCATGCCGCGATCGCGGTCGATGGAGACGGTCGCCGGATCGGAAGTCGCCGTTGGAACTTCGGCGTAAAAGCGTCGCACCATCTGTTCGGCACAGATCGAGCAGAAGTCCTCTCGTGAGTTATTCATCTTGCAGTCGTCGGCGGGGCGCACCAGGTGGTCGCAATTGTAGGCCCCCTCGAAGGCTCCGACGTCATGGCGGTGACCGAGATAGGACGGGGTTGGAATCGGGGTGTCATTGCTGAACCACTCGTCCCATTTGACGGCGTCGTCCTCCAGTCGCCCGATATTGGCCGGAAGTGGAATGGCTGGTTCATTGTCCATGCAGGGATCGATGGGGTTGGTGTATTCATCGCCGAGTAGACCGAGGGTGTGCCCCACTTCGTGAACGGCGGTCTCGACGAAACGGTCGCGGTCGTCGTAGTTGGTGACCACGGCGATGTAGAGGCCTGCAAATCCGGAAAACTTGTCGGTATTCGATATCAGGATGATTTCGTCGTAGTGCGCCAGCGATGCCAATTCGTAGATTTTGGCCAACTGGAGGGGCATGGCGACGCGGTCTGTGATGTCGTCGGTCGGAAAGCCGTATTCGTCGCCGAGAGCGGGGATGACGAAGGTCGTCTCAAAGGGCGTGTCGCGAAAGTCCTGCACGCAGTCGTCGTCGGCGTCGCCGTGGTTGCAATCGTACCCCGCGCCGGATTCGTCGCTGGGGGTCCAGATCGTGCGTACATTGAAGAGGTCGGCGTGTTCCTGGAACGGAGAGGAGCCGATGAGAGCGTCGCTGATGGCCTGGGCGTCGCCCTCGAAATCCGAGCGCTCGTCGGTCGTGTAGCCATCGCCAAGAATGGCGACATTGATTCGATCGCGAGGGGGACCGGAGTCGACGAGGGCGTCGATCTCGTAGTCGAGCTCCGGGGCCGGCTCCTCGGCGAGATCGGAGAGATTGTCTACCGAGTAGTCGGCCACTTGCCGCCAGTCTTCATCGCCGTCTCGGTCCTCGACCTCCATGACCAGTCGGTCTGCGTCGTCGATTTCGCTCGGTACTTTGACGGCGAATTCGAGCAGTTCCGGGTAGTCGTCGAGGACGATGTCGAAGAGTGGGCCGACTCCGACATCGATGGGAACGAATTCGCGCAGTGCCAGGTTCATGGCCTCCAGAAGTTGATGAAGACTGTTGATGCGCCGTCCCCAGAGTCGCTCACCTTCGTCATCGAGAAGCTGGATGCGCGTTACCCAGTGGGGGTCGCCGGCTTGTTCGTCGGGACCGGCGTAGACCTCGGCATCGATGACCTGATTGACGCCGACGGAGAATTGATTGTCGTCGTCGAGTCGTCCCTCGAACATCACGACCATCGCCTCCAGGTCGATGGCGTCGAGTTCGCGCTCCTCACCGTAGTCGACGACCACGGGATCGCCGTCGACTTGGACTTCCACCGGATCGATTTCGGCAGAGCAGGAGGCGGCCATAAGCGCCGCGATCATCAACAGGCAACTGTTGCGAAAGCATGTCATATCCGTGAACTCATCATAGAGAAAAATGGTCTCCCACAATGTAGCGAACTGGCTGCGGTGGCACAATCAAATGGAACGTGACATACGAAGGTCGGCTGGGATCGGATAGGGTCTATTTGGTCCCAGCGCGCTTCGAAGACAGTATCGAGGAGAGTCGCATATGGTGAACGATGCTCCGGCAATGATGGCCTGGCTGATATTGGGCGGATCGCTACTGGTGTTGGCCGGATTGGCATTTGCCGGCTGGTGGTTGATCCGGCGTCAGCGTCGGGATGAGGTGCGCGCCGGGGTTGCCGACGAACTCAACGACTGCGTCCGACGACTGGGGTTGGGAACGGTGTGGCAGACACGGTTGTTTCAGGCCGATGTGTACGGAATTCGAGGCCATATTGATGGCTTCGATATTCGCGCTGAATTGTGGGAGAAGTCGAGTCGAGACTTTTTTCGGCTCTCCATTCATTTCCCGGAAATTCTGGGTCCGTCGTTTCGATTGCTGACTCGAGAGCGGCGCGGAATCGAGCATCTCTGGCGGCTGCAGCGCTTTGAATTCGAGGACCCGGAGTTCGACGGGACGTTCAACGTCTATGGCCGACGCGATGATCAGGAAGTGAGCCTGGTCAATGACCTCCTCGACGGGGACATCAGGCGACGACTCGTCTCCCTGAAGCAAGGGGTCGACGGGATCCAACTCGGCGATCATTCGCTATATATCTACGTCGAGCAGTCGGTAGAGCCCTCGAAGGTCGAAAGCCTCATCGATGACGCGCTCAACATCGCGGAAATCATTTACGATGGCGCCGTCGACGAAGGATTGCCCGAACAGGCGCATACCACTCAGTACGAGGTGGCTTCTGCCGACATGCTCGGACGGGAGGTCGCGGAAGTTGGCGAGACCAGTGATTTTCCGGAGGGTACGGATGACGAGAAGTGGACGCAGCCCAAACCGGATGGCGCACATGGCGGTCGACTCAAGGCGATCGGCCCTCACGATGAAGCCGATCGCGACGGCGGAGGCTCATCGACGTCGTCGCAGTCCACGGCGTCGGCCGATTCCTCCGTGGAGGCCGTAGATGATGGGTCGGAATCCGATGAGCGCTCATCGGATGGGGCATCGCCGGTGTCTTCAGAGCCGGAGTCTTCGGCGTCCGATTCCGACGACGAGATCTCCGGGGCCTCCCGAGACTGATCGGGATCGACGTAGACCTCCACGAGAGCCGATCGAAGGACGCGCTGACCGTCGCGGTACCCGCGTCGAAAGCGCTGGTGGATGGTGCCCGACGGGTGATCGCTGTCTTCGCGCCGCGAGATGGCTTCGTGGAATTCGGGATCGAAGGAGTCTCCCGATGACGGTGCGATCGGCGTGACGCCGTGGCGTTCCAGGGCGTCGTACAGCGCCTCGCGGGCCAACTCCAACCCCTGGCGGAGCTCGCTTTCGGCGGAGTCTCCAGCGTCATCGACGTGATCGACGGCTTCATCGAGACTGTCGACCACGGGCAACAGGTCGCGGACCAACGGGTGGTGCGCGTTTTCGATACGACGGTCGTGTTTTCGATTGATGCGCTGGAGTTGTCGGCGGTGTTCATCGTCTTTCTGGCGCACTGCGTCGTCGTGTGATGTGCGGAGTTGCCGAATATCGCGACGATGTCGTCGCCAGACGATACCGAGGGCTACGGCGGCGATAACAAAGGTCGTTGCAGCGATGAACCATCCGAGCATCGTCATTCCGTTCTGGCGAGAGTGGTGGGGCTATGCTGAACCCCATGGTGGAAGCCCCGACGCCGGGGGTCAACCATACTCAATAAGTGGGTTGACACCCCGTGATCCTGGTGTTATTCCACCTCTCCGATTCGGCGGCGTAGCCAAGTGGTAAGGCAAGGGCCTGCAAAGCCCCGAGCACCGGTTCGAATCCGGTCGCCGCCTTTTTTAACCTAATCTAACGAACCGGTCGTTGTCTGCCCGTCGCGCCTTCGTCGCGTCTCGCAGAACGACCGGTTTTTTTGTGGCATACGGGGCATCGGCAGGGCGCCGGTCGCCGACGATGGCGAAAATAAGTTGTCTCTCGGCGCAATCGGACTATGGTCGTACGTCAAGACCGAATGCTCACCACTCGTGGCCGACAAAACCGGGTGTTCGTGGCGGAGCGCAAATCCAACGTCGGAATTGACCGGATGGAGCGCTTGCACTTACCCTGAGACGTCATTTTTTCAGGGTTGCGGATGCCCGCGGTCCGAGCTGGAGAGCCACAATCTGAGTTTGTCAGGAGGTATGCGATGGAGTCGGGCCGAAAGGTGTTGATTCTCGACGCCGATATTATGACTGTCATGGACGTTGAGGAGTATTTGGATCAGGGGGGCTATCAGGTGGTCCACCTATCATCGCCCGCCGGTGCCATCTCCAAGATCGAGTATGAACAACCGGATGTACTGCTACTCGATATCGAGATGGACCGGCTCGATGTCGACGATCTACTGCAGACACTTCAAAGCGATACCGACAGCGAGGAGTTGGTGATTGTCGCCTTCAGCGATGTGCCCGCCGAAGAGCTCCAGCAATACTGCATGGAAAAAGAGCTTAACGGGTATTTCTGTAAGTCCATGGATATCACTCAGATCGCCGAGTTCCTCAACAATTTCTTTGAGTGACGGTCGCCGTGTGGTCCCGGGCGGGGGCCGTGGTTGAAGTTCGGTTTGTCCACGCTGATCGGCTCCGGTGGCAATTCGGAACGACGACTGGCGACAATTGGGAGCGGACAACTGACGTATTGATTTTCAACGCGGAGGAATGAATGGAGTCTGGGGACAAGCAAACGTCGGAGCAGCGCGAAGTCTGGCTTCTCGTCGACCACTCGTCGCGGGAAGCGTCACTGATACCGGTGGCCGAAGAACTCGAACAACAGGGGGTTTCCGTCGAGCTGGTAACCATCACCGAGGTTATCGGCAATGTGGCCCGGGAGGCGCTGGCCGGAGGGGCGGAGCGGCTGTTGCGAGGCCTCCGGGTGGCAACGAAAGGCCGCAGCGGCGACGAAGACCTCATCGGCGCCATTCGCCGACGTCAGCCCGATGTTCTGGTGGTGACCGAAGCGCGCTATGCTCGCGCCATCGGGGTTCTGGAAAACCTGACCGGCGTCGACAGTCTTCAGGTGGGGCTGGTCCCGGATTTCCACATCGAGCCGGGATGGTTTAACGGCCAACTCCACGCCTTCGTCGTTCCCGATCAACGGAGCCGCGACGAACTCCTCGAACGCGGTATCGATTCGGAGCGGATCAAGATCGGAGGACCGGCGCTTCGGCCGGGATTTGATGAGTTCATCGATCGCTTTGAGACCCGGCAGGAATTGGGCTTTGGAGACGAGGAGCGCGTGGTCCTGGTTCGCGCCGACGGCTTCGACACAGCGACTCTCGAAAAACTCGTCTTTCAGTGCCATCTATCGGACCGCGAGGCTCGTTATATATTTCATCACGACGGCGACGGGGCCGTGGCGTCGACGCTTCGCCGGGCCGCAGACCAATACGGCCTGTCGGCGGCGATGTTTGGTCGTGTCTCCGATCTGGGTCGATATTTTCAGGCTGTCGACGGAGTCCTGGCCGCCGACACTGATCCCTATCTGGCGGAATTACTGACGGCCGGCACGCCACTTATGATGGTTCCAAGAGCGACGTCTGACGGCGCCAACGGTCAAAAACTGGCCGACGACGGTCTCGTCGATTATCTCGATGATCTGGGCCAACTGGGAACCCGGCTCGATGAATTTCTCGACGGGGAAGGCCTCGAAGAGTATCGAGCGACCCTCGGAGACTGGGATGGCGCCGGGCGCCATCGGGCACTGATCGAAGCTCTCGAAGACATCGCGGTCCACAGCGAAGACTGGAGATATCCGGCCCGTCCGCAGACCACGCCGACTCCAGAACAGGACGATAATGACAGTGGTGCCGAGAACGACGAGGGTCCCTTCGAGTCCATTGGCGATGGGCCTTCGGCGGCCGACGACAAGTCGACGACCGGCAAAAAGTCTCCAACGACGGAAGCGCCGCGCGATTTCTCAAGTATCTCGCGAGCAGAGGCCAAGGAGCAACTGGCGGAATTGATCCTCAAGGAACGAGAGTGCGAGCGCCGACTCAAAGAAATCGAAAAACAGCAAGAACGGTGGCGAGGACGCCTCGAATTGGCGCGCGACTGGAATGAGGATGACCTGGCCGATGAGGCGAAGTCGATTTTGCGCGGCTATCTCGATGAGGCGGAGCCCGTCGAGGAGAAACTGAAGACGATTCGCCGACAAAAGCAAAAGCTCAAAAAGGCGGCCCGCGGCGGAGACGCCGCCGGCGACGACGATATCGCCTCCGGCGAATTCGAAGATCGCGTGGGGCAAATGGAGGAGCGCTTCCGCAAGATGGAAGTCGATAGCGATCTGGAGGGGCTCAAAGATCGCATTCGAAGAGAACTCGGAGAATGACCGACTGCGAGCCGGACGACGACCACAACAGCGAGCTCCGTATTGGCCCGTCGCTGCTATTGGCGCTCGCCGTGGGGGCCTTGTTTTTCTACCTGGCGACGCGGGCCGTGCCCGTCGATGCCGTCACCGATTACCTGAGGGGCGCCGATTGGGGGCAGTTGGCCGTCGCTAGCGCGGCATTCGTCGCGGTCTATGCCGTCTGTCACGGTGCGCGGGTCCTTCGGTGGTACTACCTGGTTAGACCGCTCGGCGACGTCGAAGCCGGCGTTGTTCACCGCGTGTGCACCGTGGGGTTCACAGCGATCTTACTATTTCCGTTTCGCCTCGGCGAGCTGGTGCGTCCGTTCTTATTGGCCCGCCGCACCGGGGACGTGGCGGGCGCCGGGGCACTGGCGACGGTCGTCGTCGAGCGCGTCATCGATGGACTCATCATTACGGGGTTACTCTTCGTCGGTCTCTGGACCTACAGCGGCGATGCATCGACGGAGTTGGTCAGAGGCGCGGGCACTGTGGCGGCGGCGATCTTCGGGCCCGCCATCGTCCTCTGCATCATCGCTTACCACAGCCGCCGCCGGGCCCGGCATCTCGTGGAGGCGACGGTGGGGCGGTTGTCGACCGGGCTTTCTGATTGGATTGCCAATCTGGTGGTTCAATTCGCACAGGGCTTTCGAGCGATGACTCGTCGCGGCGATTTGATTCGCTTTCTGGCGATGACGGCGCTGTACTGGGGAGCCAACGTCATCTCGATGTGGCTCCTGGTTCGGATCGGCTTTGGGATCGAGGTCAGTCCCTGGCAAATGGTGACGGTGATGTCCGTGCTCGTCGTGGGGCTGATGGTGCCGGCCGGCCCAGCGATGGCCGGTAATTTCGAGTATTTTATGGTTCAGGGCATGGACCTGTATGTGCCGGTGCAATCCGCCGGTATCGGCGGTGCGGTGGGGGCCTACGCGGCGCTGGTCCATCTGCTGCAGATCGCCGTGATCGTCGTGCCCGGAGTGTGGGTGATGATTCGCCACCAGGGGCTACGGCTGAGTCGCCGGACCCTCGAACGCAGCCAACAGGTCGGTGATGATTCGGCGGTTTTCGCCAGTACTTTCGACAGGGCCAGCGACGGCCCAAATTGACAGGCCGTCGCCGGCAACCATAACTTGTTGTGTGGTCAGTGGAATCGGAGGCTGTCGAAGGACGGCCCGATCCGATGGTACAGTGGTATCGGAACTGATCTTTTCGACCGAGTCGTTCGGTCGTATCTGTAACGCAAGTCCCGGGACTCGGCACTGGATCCGAAACCCGATTCGAGGAGGCGTCATGAGTCCTCGCTCCGAACGAAGAATCAATGTGCTGGTAATTGTCACCGAGCTATTCAATCAGACCGGAGAACCGGTCGGAAGCTCGGCGGTCGCGTCCCGCGATGAGATCGATGTCAGCTCGGCGACGATCCGCAACGATATGGCGGCCCTCGAAGAGCGCGGATGGCTCTATCAACCGCATACGTCGGCGGGTCGGATGCCGACGTGGGCGGGCATGCGCCGCTATGTCGACCACCTCGTCGAACACGGCGAATTGGCGGGCAGTCAGGATGTCGACTGGCAGCGCCACCTCCGTGACGTCGGCGATGGAGACGTGGAGTCGATGGCCCGGTCGACGGGGCTGGTGATCAGTGAATTATCGCAGTTGACCAGTATTGTCTCCAGCCCTGAGATCAATCAGATCCGTCTTAAAGACCTCCACCTGTCGTGGCTGTCCGAAGACCGGGTGCTGGTCATCTTGATCACTCAGGACGGCCGAGTCTTTAATCGCGCTGTGCGCCTGGAAGAACCGATTGATCGCTCCGCACTTCAGCGGATGCAAAACTTTCTATCCGAACAGGTCGTGGGCCTGACACTTCACGAGGTTCGCCAGCAAGTCCGCCAGAAATTGGAGGCTGCGGAATTGAAATTTCGCGAATTCATGTGGAGAGCCCTCGAGATCGGTCGCGAGGTCGTGGAGGTGGCGACGCGCTCCGAGCTATTTGTGGAGGGCACCGTCAATATGCTCGATATCTCGGAGTTGGCCCGCGATGTCGAGCGAGCGCGCAGCGTTATGAAGCAACTCGAAAATAGAGAACGAGTCCTCGATGTGTTGAATACCGTTTGCGAGACTCCCAAACCCAAGACTTTGATTGGCCCTGAACTCGGCGACGAATGGGGAGATGACCTGAGTCTGATCGTCTGTGGCTACTATCACGGCGGCCGTCAGGTCGGGTTGGTCGGCATCATGGGGCCGATGCGCATGAATTATGCGCGCCTGATTCCACTGGTCGAGCATGCGGCCGGTGTGTTATCGAAGGAACTCGAAGAACTTGCCTGATGATGGCATTGTGACGCCGCTATGGATGCCTGTTTTTGAACTCCGATAGTTGGTCGATGCCGGAATAGTGTTGTTTTGACGTTGATGATTGGGTCGGAGCGGTCGGGTGGGCCGTCGACGCCGGAATTCGTGCACCAGGAGAGGGTCTTGACAGAACGCAACAATCAAGAAGATCGAATTGATGAATCCGTCGATGCGGACTCCCCGAATCCCGAGGGCGAACAACGGGACTCGGAGGTCGAGCAGGACGTCAATAGCGCAGAAGACGAGGGGCCAAACGAGAGTGCCGAGGTTGATTCGTCGGACGATGATCAGGTCGTCGACGACGATCGCGATGAGGCCTCATCGTCCGACGACCCCGACGATGAGTCAGGCGACGGCGAACTCCATGACGATATCTTCGTCAGTCCCGATGACGACGACGTGGAGGTCGTCGACGACCTGGAAAATGGCGATGATACCTCACCGAGTGGCGAGGAAGACGGTGTCTCTGAAGACGAGGGTGAGGTCCAGGGCGAAGATGGCCAACAACAACGCATTGCCGAATTGAGCGGCGAATTAGAGCAACAACAGCAGCAAATCGAAGAGCTGGAGCAGAATCTCGAGGAGGCGCGCCAAGAGCGCGATGAATTCAACGAGAAAATGCTGCGCAAGGCCGCCGATCTCGATAATTTTCGGCGGCGCGCCAAGCGCGAAAAAGAGGAGCTCAAAAAGTACGGTATCGATGATTTCGTACTGGAGCTCATTCCGGCGCTCGACAATATGGAGCGCGCTCTCGAACACGCCCGCAGCGATGCCAGCAACGACTCGATGGTCGACGGCGTCGAGATGGTCTATCGTCAGATCAACACGGCCCTCGAAAAACACGGTGTCCAGGGTTTTGACGCCGCCGGAGAGCGATTTGATCCCGAACAGCACGAGGCGATCCAGCAGGTGGAGACCTCGGAGCACGACACGGGAACGGTACTCGAGGAATTCCAGAAGGGTTATTTTCTGCACGACCGCCTGCTTCGACCGGCGTTGGTCTCCGTAGCCAAGTACGTGGAGCCCGACGAAGAAGAGGCCGATGACGTCGACGCCACCGAAGAGGGGGAAGACGATGTCGAAGCGGTCGAGGAAGGCGACGGCGAAGCAGAGGCGTCCTCGGAGCCGGGAGACGGTGACCAAGAGGGCGACGCCACCGAAGAGGGCAACGACGACAGTACTGAGCAGGACGGTGATACAGATTCGGCGAAGTAATTGACGGCGGAAAAATCACGTTCACGGATATTGACGACACGAGGCTTGGACTATGGGACGCACCATCGGGATCGATTTGGGAACGACCAATAGTTGCGTATCCTGTATTATCGACGAGGAACGCATCGTTATCCCCAACGCCGAGGGCAGCCGGACGACGCCCTCCGTGGTCGCGGTGACCGACGAGGGGGACCAACTTGTCGGACAGGTCGCCAAACGACAGGCTCAGACCAATGCTGAGAATACAGTCTTTGCCGTCAAACGCCTCATCGGTCGGCGATTCGATGCCCCCGATGTGGCACAGGCCCGCCGGGCGGCGCCGTTTAAGATCGTCGAAGGCCCCAATGGTGATGCCTGGGTCGATGTCCAGGGCAAAGAGATGTCGCCGGCCGAAGTCTCGGCGCTGATCCTCAAGGAGATGCGAGAAATTGCCGAGGATCATCTCGACGATGACATCGAAGATGCCATCGTCACCGTTCCCGCCTACTTCAACGATTCGCAGCGCCAGGCCACCAAAGACGCCGGCAAAATCGCGGGACTCAATATCTCGCGGATCATCAACGAGCCCACGGCCGCCGCGTTGGCCTACGGAATCGGTCAGGAGGACAAGGGCTCGATGAAGGTCGCCGTCTACGATCTGGGCGGCGGCACCTTCGATATCTCGATTCTCGAGCTGACAGACGGCGTCTTTAGCGTCATGTCCACCTCCGGCGATACCTTTCTGGGCGGAGAGGATTTCGACAACGCGATTATCGACTGGATTGCCGACGACTTCGAAGCGGAGCACGGCGTCGACCTGCGCGATGACGACGTCGCCTTACAGCGCCTCAAAGAAGAGGCCGAACAGGCCAAGTGCGAGCTGTCGAGCACCGACGAAGTCGAGATCAATCTGCCCTTTATCTACACCGATGAAGACGGCGATGGGCCGCTGCACGTCGAAATGCAGTTGACCCGTGAGAAACTCGAACAGCTGGTGGACCACCTCATCGAGCGCTCCCTCGATCCCTGTCGGACGGCACTGGAAGACGCCGGACTTCGCCGCTCCGATGTCGACGAGGTTCTGCTCGTCGGTGGCATGACTCGAATGCCGCGCGTCAAAGAGCGCGTCGGAGAATTTTTCCAGCGCGACGTCGACACCTCCGTCAATCCCGACGAGGTCGTCTCCATCGGCGCCGCCGTCCAGGGCGGGATCGTCCGCGGCGAGTTGACCGATGTGTTGCTGCTCGACGTCACGCCCCTGACGCTGGGCGTCGAGACCGCCGGCGGCGTCTTTACCCCGCTGATCGAGCGCAATACCACCATTCCCTGCAGTCATACCGAGATCTTCAGTACGGCCCGCGACAATCAGGAAATGGTGCGGGTTCACGTCCTCCAGGGCGAGCGCTCGATGGCCGATGACAATGAGAGTCTGGCGGTCTTTGAGCTGACCGGCATTCCGCCGGCGCCTCGAGGCGTCCCCAAAATTGAGGTGACCTTCAAGATCGACGAAAATGGGATGGTCAATGTCACGGCCCGCGACGAGGCGACCGGCAAAGAGCAATCTATCAATGTCGTCGCCGACGGTGGCCTCAGCGAAGACGCCATCGAGGAGATCATCGAAGAGGCTGAACAAAAAGAGGAAGAGGACGCTCGCCGACGTCATGTCATCGAAAAGCGCAACGAAGCCGAGGGCATGTTGTACTCCACGGAGCGCAGCTTCGAGATGTACGGCCAGGAGCTTCCCGAAGAGGAGCAACAGAGTCTGGCTGACGATATCGACACCGTCAAAGAACTCATCGACGATGCCAATCTCGAAGAATTGGAGACCATTATCGCAACTCTGGAGGCCGGAGCCCACCGGCTGGCGGAGGCGATGTACGACGCCATGGATGAGGATATGGAAGAAGAGATGGACTCCGAGACTGTCGATGCCGACGATGACGCGGTGGCCAAGCCGGTCGAGGAATAACCGGGTCGGTTGTCCATCGGCCTCGCGTGGTATTTTGATTCGATGACAGTGAATAGGGAGCGGGCCTCGGAGGTTTCCTGAATGACTCCGAGGCCTTTTTCGTGTCGCCCAACCCCAGACGACGTACGATGAGTGTCGATCTCTACGAAATACTTGGGCTCGATTCCGACGCGGATCGAGCCGATATCAAAGCCGCCTATCACCGGCTGGCGATGAAGTACCATCCCGACCAAAACCCCGGTGATCGGGAGGCTGAAGAGCGCTTCAAGGAGGTCACCCATGCCTACGAGGTCCTCAGCGACCCGGCCCGTCGTCGAGCCTACGACCGACTCCACAAGCGGGGCGGTCCAACGGGCGGGGCGCCATTCGACAACTTTGGAGACCTTTTCGATGTATTGAATTCCGTGATCAGCGCCGGGTTCAGCGGTCTGAGTCGATCGGCGCGAGGTCGCAAGGGCAAAGATATTCGCGCCGAATTGACAGTTACCCTCGAGGAGGCGATGAGCGGCGTGCGCCGCGACGTGACCGTGCCGAGACCGCGCGAATGCTCCCAGTGTGGTGGCAGCGGTGCCGAGCCCGGAACTCGATTGGCCCGGTGTGACGAATGCGGCGGTGAGGGTAAAGTCCAGGTCCAACAGGGCTTTTTTTCATTGATGCGCGATTGCCCGGAGTGTCTGGGCAAGGGGCGTATTGTGGAATCGCCCTGTCAGCGCTGTCAGGGCGAGGGCGATATCCAGGGAACGGAATTACTTCCCATCGATGTGCCGGCCGGAGTTCGCGACGGCCAGACCCTTCGGTGGTCCGGCAAGGGGGCGGCCGGCGGCAACGGTGAGAGTGGAGATCTGCTTGTGGATATCCACGTCGAGGAGCACTCCGTCTTCGAGCGCGACGGTCAGGATATCCATCTGAGCTTTCCGATCAGTTTTACGCAGGCTTCGCTGGGCGCCAAAATCGAGGTTCCAACACTGGATGGGCAGGTGCGCATGAAGGTGCCGTCGGGAACGGAGTCCGGACGCGTCTTTCGATTGCGCGGCAAGGGGCTTCCCCCCATTGGCGATCGCCCGCAGGGCGACCAGTATGTCCGGTTGGAAGTCAAGTCGCCGGAACAACTCAGCAAACACCAGGAACAACTGCGTGGCCAATTCGACTCCAAACAAAATGGCGACGGGGCGAGCGAGCGAGGACTCTGGGGCCGGGTGCGCGACTTTTTTGAGTAGTCGCCGCCTTCCGTTTCGCCGGTGGTTGGCGGTGATAGTGACGCTGGCGCTTATGCTGGTGGTCTCCAGCGCCGCGGCCGACTCGTCGGGGCTCGCCGGCCACGGCACCGAGTCACAACCCGTGGTGGTGGCGGTGTTGGTGCCGCTGGATGGTCCGCTGGCTGCGATGGGTGAGCAGCTGGTGGAGGCCGCCGAGTTCGGCGCTAAGGACTCCGATGTCGTGGTCGAGGGGGTCGATGCGGGGGAGACCCCGGAAGATACAATGCAGGCCGTGGACGAACTGGCCGGGCGCGCTGAAATTGCGGCAGTCCTGGGACCCATTCGCCGCCGACACGTGCGCCCGGCGGCTCGCGCTGCGGCTCGTCACCAGTTGCCGCTGATCGCCTACTCCTCACAGCAGGGCGTCGAGGACGCGGGACCGACTATCCTTCGCGCTCGGTTGAGCGCTTCCGAGCAGTCTCGGGAGCTCGCCGCCTATATCGTCGACGAGTTGGAACTCGAAGATGTTGGCATTATGGGCCCGCACTCCGGATACGGAGACCAGTTCACACCGGCTATCGTCGATGCTAGCAACGACGCCGGGGGACGCGTCCGCTCGATATCGCGATACGACGAGAGCACCACCGATTTTCGTCGCCCACTCGGCGTATTGAATGGAAGCAGGGTCTACGTCGGCACGGGCCGAACGGTCGGCGGAGAGCGCTCTGATCGATGGGGAACCGTCGACGCCGGGCGTGCGGCAGACGTCGATTTCGATGCGCTGATTATTGCCGATTTTCACGACGTCGTGGCGCGACTATTGCCCTTTTTACCGGCCGCCGGGATTTCGACTGCTGCCGAACCCGCTGGAGCGGATATCCAATTGCTCGGTCTTTCGGGATGGAGAGGCGACGGTCTGGAGCGCGCTTCGGAGCACGCCCGGGGCGCTGTATTTTTCGATACCTTCGGCGGTGACGGCGGTGGGCCGGTGGCACGGCAATTCGTCCAGGAATTTCGAGGGTCCACCGAAAGAGAGGCGACGACACCGGAAGCCGAAGTCTGCGATGTCATCGGCATGATCGCAGCGCGCGTCGATGGGCAGCTGGCAACTGATCAGCGGCGTGCACAACTTATGGACGCGATTCGCGATGGCGCGGAGTACGAGGGCGTGACCGGCGACTGGGGGTTTGAGCCGGGCGGAGCACCGATTCGTCGGCTCCAACCCTACCAGGTCACCGACGGCGGGGACTGGGTCGGCGTCGGCGGGAGTCGCGATGAGTGACCGGCGGGATTCGTCGCAGTCCGGTGTGCCCTGGCATCTGCTGCTCTTTGTGGCATCGGCATGCACGCTATTTGCGGCGGGACTTATCGCTGCCGAGCTCGAGCCTTTCGACCCCTCCGGCTGGACGCCGGGAGGTCTTCTGGAGGCGTCGTCCTACGCGCTGTGGACGCTGGCCATCGTGGCAGCCCACGAAGCCGGTCACTACGTGACTGCCCGGCGGCGCGGTGTGGAGGTCAGCGCCCCCTATTTTTTGCCCGGCATCGGGCCGATTCCCGGCCTGGGAATCATCCCCTTTTTCGGCACCTTCGGGGCCTTTATTCGCATGAAATGGGACCGCCTTTCGGCCGCCGATTTATCGGCCGTCGCCGGCTGGGGGCCGGTTGCCGGATTTGCGGCGACTGTACCGGCCGTGGTGATCGGTGTCGCCATGTCGGAACCGACCGTTGTCGCCGGATCCAATGAGATGCTGATATTGGGCGATAGTCTGTTGATGATCGCTGCCACCGAATTAGTTCATCCCGACATGGGTGATGGAATGGAATTGATGCTCCATCCCATTGGATTGGCGGGATGGGTGGGATGTCTGTTGACGGCGCTAAACCTGCTCCCCCTGGGCCAACTCGACGGAGGTCATCTTTTGTATTCCGTCTTCGGGCAGCAGGCACGGGGGGCTGTCATCGCCGCATTTATAGCTCTTGTAGGCGCCGGTATATTCGTATTTGCGGGATGGCTTGTCGTGGCGCTTCTGGTGGTAGTGACCGGGATGTTTCATCCGCCGATGATCGACACCGGCGATCGCAGCTCCAGCCTGTGGATGGCTCTCGGTTGTCTTCTGATCTTTGGGTTGACGTTCACGCCGGCTCCAGTGGTTGTCGACGATATGGCATTGTGGTCTTATCTGTGGTGAGCCCGATTGTAAGCGCCCTGGAAGTTCGGAGCACGCACATGGAAATTCGATGCGCAGAATGTGGGTACCTCGGCGCCGCCGGGGAAGTGCGCCCGGTCGACGATGGAATGGGGCTCGTCTGCGCCGAATGCGGTCATCTCAACGTCGTCTCTGCCGATGACCCGGCCAACGAACCCGCGGCGGAACCCGACGACGTCGGACTCGGTGAGCGAGGCCGCGACGGAGTGGTGGCGTCGCCGCCGGACGACGGAGCGTCGCTATTCGAGGGGTTCGGCGCCACCGATGTGTTATCATGGTCGGATACCACCGAAGAGCGCGGCGATGACTCGCCGGTTTTGGACATCGGTGATGACTTTACGGCCCGCTCCAAAGAGCGGCTGGTCCCGGAGCCCGGAAGCGGGCCGCGATGCCGCAAGTGTTTCCATCTCTTCGACAGTGGCGACCTTGAGCATTGTCCGAGTTGTGGGCTCAACATCGCAGACAGCCGGGCCTATCCGCCGGGGCAGGCGCCCTGGGAGGCACCGCCGGAGGGCAAGCGCGATGCCCAGCGCCGGGCCCAACAAATCTGGGATGGCGCCGTCGAGTCCGATGGCGACGCTTCTATTGGTGAATTTGTCGAATACGCTGTGGACCACGACCTCGTGGACTTCGGTATCCGAACCGTTCAACAGCATCTCGTGGACCATCCCGACGACCAGGACGCCCGCCAGGCCCTCGAGGAGCTGACGCAGAGTCTGGAGGTCGCCATTCGGGTCGCTCGCACCCGGGCGGAGTCGCAATCCGACCAGTTTCAAAACGAAGTCAAGGACTTTCGCTCCCGTCTGTTGATCGGGGCCCTCGTGTTCTGGACATTGATTTTACTTTTGTTCTCGTGGTTATTCTGGGGTACTCCATAGACTCCTAATACGTGCGGACATGGCGTCGGTGACGGCGACGGACGGAAGCGATGCGCGGCGAATTCAAATTGATCGATATCATCAGCGATGTCTTCGCCACGCCCGATGGGGTGGCGGTGGGTATCGGTGATGACGCCGCCGTTCTTCAGCCCGACCGCTTCGATCTGATGGCCATGGATACTCTCGTTGAGGGCGTGCATTTTCGACGCGATACCAGTTCGGCCCGGGATGTCGGCTGGAAGGCGCTGGCCGTCAACCTCAGTGATATCGCCGCCATGGGAGGAGTGGTCGGGCCGGCGCTTTTGTCGCTGGCAGTGCCGACGACGCTCGACGAACGATGGGTCGAGGAGTGTTGTCGCGGCCTTGCGGAGGCCGGCGCGGCTCTGGGCGATGCCCCCGACCAGTGTTCGGTTGTCGGAGGCGATGTGTCGGCCACCGAAGGGGCGATTGTGATCACCGTGACCGCCGTTGGCGAAAGTCCAGCGAAAGGCCCGGTGTTGCGATCGGGGGCGGAACCCGGCGACCGGATTGTGGTCACCGATGTACCGGGGCGCTCCGCCGCCGGACTCCAGGTGCTCGAATCGGAACTCGATGAGTCGCAATACGCCGACCTGGCGGATGTGCATCGGCGACCGCGCCCTCCGGTCGGGCTGGGCGCTGAGGTGGGTCAACGAGGACTCCCGACGGCGATGATCGATGTCAGCGACGGCTTGCTCCAGGATTTGGGGCATATTCTGCGGGCCAGCCAGGTCGGTGCCGCCGTCGACCTGTCGGAGTTGCCGATACCTTCCGCATTGTCGAGACTGGAGGAGATGGGGCTCGGCTCCGCGCAGCACTGGGTGGCCGGTGGCGGAGAGGATTTTTGTCTGTTGTTGACGGTGCCTCCGGCTTGGATGTCGGAATTGACAAAGATTTGCAATAATCGGAGTCGGAAGATCTACGATATCGGTGTCATCACGTCGGACGGCCAGGTCTTTGAGGTTGAGGGACTGGACGGGAAACCGATGGTCGGTGAGATGTCGGGCTATCGCCATTTCGAGGAGCCATGAGTCAGGAATCGGAAAATCCGGTCGTGCGAGCCCACCGAGACGTCGTGGAGCGTCTCTGGACCCAGCCCGTGCTCGAGCTCTGCGGTCGAGAATTGCCCGACACCGGCCAGGGCACAGTACTGGCTGCCGAGGCGCGCTGTGGAGCCGTGGTCCATGACTGGCTCAATCGGTTGCCAGAGGATACGCGCATGATGGTCCTCGATCCGTCGGGCGTGATGCTCGACGAAGCCCGATCGCGGGTGACCGATAAACAGCAGCGGCGACTCTTCTTTGTCGAAGAGCGCGTCGGCGCACTTTCGTATGCCGACGAGGTCTTTGACGCCGCCGTCTGCCTGCAGGGCCTGGTGACGACCCGGCAGGCGCGCGAAGGCCTGGCGGAGTTGCGGCGCGTCGTCTCCCCACAGAGTCCGGTGGTGACCTGTTTCCCGCTCCACGATAGTTTTGGCGAGTTCTACGATTTATTCGACGAGGCGCTTCGAAGCTGTGGACTGGAAGACGTGCTGGCGCGCATCGGTGAGGTTCGGTCGAATTTATTGAGTCCCGCTCGCCTTTCGACGCTCGCCGATGACGAAGGCCTCGACCAGTTGGAGGTGACGGAATTGAGCTGGACGGTGGCTTTCGACGGTGGGCGCGAGTTTCTGTACTCGCCACTGGTCCAGGAGACCTTCTTTCCGCACTGGATCGGGGCCGTGCGTTCATCGGAGCGCGAAGATGTGCTCAATCACATCGGGCGGGCCATCGATAGCTACTGGAGCGATCGAATGCTGGAGACGGATATCAAGGCGGCGTTGGTGGTCGCCGTCAGAGGCGAGGGGCCGGATTGACTATTCCGGTGGTCGAGTGCGCCGGTCGTGGCCGTTGCGTTTAAAAGCTTCTTCCTCGCGGGTCAGCACGGCGATAAATCCCATCGTCAAGATGATGACGGGAATCGAAACATACAGCACGATGAAAATCAGATCCTCCATCGTCTACCTCCAGTCATCGAATACCTGCCGGGATGGGCCGCTGGTCTCACGTGGCGATGCAGTCCAAACGTAAGCGCCACACCAGGTGGGTAAAGCGGTGGGATTGCGCGACAGGCTGGCGATGTTGATAGTACAGGTGCGGCCATCGACGGCCGGAGTCGATTCGATCCGGCCTGCACGAGTCGATCCATTATTGAAGTCAGGAGTCTCTGTCATGACGCTGCGCGAAGAGTTGATCGAAAAGTCACTGCGCCTCGAGGAGATGCTGGAGCGAGTCCCGGAGCCAGTGGCCCGAGAGATGCGCGACCGCATCGGGGAATTGCGTCAGTTATTGCTCGAGCAGCGCCCGCCGCGCTTTGTGTTGGTCGGTCGTCGCGGCGCCGGCAAATCGTCGCTGATCAATGCCATTTTCGGCGAACAGATCGCCGAGGTTGGCCACGAAAAGGCGACGACCCAGCGCGGCAAGTGGTGGTCGTACCGCGCCGATCTGGGGACGATGGAGATGCTCGATACCCGGGGCATCCAGGAGGGATCGGTACCGGAGGGAGCCGACGAGTCGCTGACGCCCGTCGAGAGCATTGCCGCCGCCCTCGAGGAAAAGGCGCCGGATGCCGTGTTATTTATCATCAAGGCCAAGGAGGTCGACGCCGCCATCGACGGCGATTTGGATGCTCTGGTCGAGACCTGCAAAAAGATTCGAAGCCTCCATCACTACCGCGTCCCCGTGGTCGCCGTCGCCACCCACTGCGACGAGTTGGAACCCAAAAATACGCGGCTCCACGCCCCGGAGGGCGAGCGCGAAGACGACCTCGACGAAAAGCGACGACGAGTCGAGCGCATTGAACGACAGCTCGAGCGCAAGATAAGAAGCCGCGACGAACTCCGCGATCAATTCGTCGCCGCCCACGGCGTCTCGGCCTATCAATCCTGGCGCCGAGATGGCACCCAGCGCGCCGATGAGCGCTGGCAGATCGAGGAATTGCTCGATTTTTTGTTGGATGAGCTGCCCGAGCAGGCGCGGGTGGAATTCGTGCGGCTCTCCCAGGTCAAAGCCCTCCAGCACCGGATTGCCAACCGATTGACCAATATCATCTCCACGATGTGCGGAGCCGTGGCCGCCACCCCGATTCCCGTCGCCGACATCGGGCCGATCACCTCGCTTCAGACCAGCCTGATTACGGGCATCGGCTACGTCTCCGGCAGGCGTCTGGAGGTCAAGACAGCCACCGAATTTATGGGAGCCATCGGCGCCAATGTGGGCGTCGCCGTCGGACTTCGCCAGGCCGCCCGGGCGCTCGCCAAGGTCGTGACCCCCGGGATCGGCCATGCCATCTCGGCGGCCGTGGCCTTCGCCGGCACTCGCGCCATTGGTCGGGCTGCCGCGGCCTATTTTATCGACGGTGTGGATACCGATCGGGCCCGCGATATCTTCAGTAAGACCAAAAAGAAGGCCAAGAAGGCCTACAAGGAGCGCATCGGAAGCGACGACGATGAGCCGGAGGTTGTCTTTCCCTTTGATGACGACGAGCTGTAGGCGAGGCCAACATCACCGGCCCGACGCCAACGTCGGTACATACGCGGCAGTTGCGATGCCAATACCACCGGCCACACGCCAATATCGGTGCATTCACGGGAGTTGTCGGATGTGTGGGTAGCCCTGCGCCGGGTAGCTATCGGGGCGGCGTGAATGTTCAGCGAACTCAGCGCCTCAGCACCGGGTTTTCTCAGCGCCTCAGCGGTTCTCCACGCGCTCTTCCGCGCCTCCGAGCTTCAGCGCCTCAGCGCCTCAGCGCTTCTGCGCCTCAGCGCTTCCGCGTCTCAGCGTCTCAGCGTCTCAGCGT
>LFFM01000198.1_pt1 | contig 40132 bp, 34 predicted proteins | sample 643131 | NCBI WGS metagenome assembly LFFM01 (sample SAMN03777445, study PRJNA286221) | soda lake metagenome | biome: soda lake; feature: Kulunda steppe; material: water; isolation source: sample Tc-Br brine of Tanatar trona crystallizer | place: Russia: Kulunda steppe | collected 2011-07 | reverse complement strand
GTCCAACAGGTCACGCGCAAGAACAGCGAAGCGTGGCGGTCGTTCTTCGCCCTCAAGGAGAAAGGCGAGTACGCCAACCCACCGTCGTACTGGGGCAACGAGGAGGACGGACGCGAACTCCGTACCTACATCCGATGCAACCAGTACACGATTGAGTGGGGGAAACGTAGCCGTCTCGAAATCCCTGTCGGGCAAGAACTCAAAGGCGAATACGGACTCGGCTACCACGAACGACTCCGCCTCGAAGTTCGGGGCAACCCGAAGTGGGACGGCAAACAGGGTCGTCTGGAACTTGAGTACGACGAGGTTAGCGACACGTTCAGGGCTTTTCAACCAGTCACCGTACCTGATTCTCGACTGGATTCACCACTGGCTTCGGAAGAAGCCGCCCTCGACGTTGGAGCGAACAATCTCGTCGCATGTTCCACGACTACTGGGAACCAGTATCTCTACGACGGTCGGGAGTTGTTCGGACGGTTCCGCGAGACGACCGACGAAATCGCTCGCCTACAGTCGAAACTCCGAGAGGGGCGATACTCCTCGAAGCGGATTCGACGGTTGTACCGACAGCGGACGAAGCGCCGTGACCACGCACAGAACGCGCTGGTGCGCGACCTCGTTGAACGGCTATACGACGAGGGCGTGGCGACGGTGTACGTGGGCGACTTGACCGACGTGCTGGAAACGCACTGGTCGGTCAGGGTGAACGAGAAGACGCACAACTTCTGGGCGTTCAAGAAGTTCATCCACCGTCTCGCGTGTGTCTGTGAGGAGTACGGCATCAGTCTCGAAGCCGAGTCGGAAGCGTGGACGAGTCAGACGTGTCCCGAGTGTGGCGACCACGACGCGACGGTTCGCCACGAGGATACGTTGACGTGTCCGTGCGGTTTCGAGGGACACGCCGACCTCACGGCGTCAGAGACGTTCCTTCGAGAAAACAGCGATTGCGAAATCAGGCCGATGGCACGGCCCGTGCGATTCGAGTGGGACGACCACGGCTGGTCGGGGAAACCATACCCTCACGAAAGTCCCAAAGAAGTGCGCACAAACCCGCAAGTTGCCTCCGTAGGTCGGTAGCCGAACCCCCAACGGAGGAATCCTCGCGCTTTAGCGCGGGGAGGATGTCAGGCGCCGGCCTCGGAGATGGCCGCCGTGATGTCCTCCTTCTGTGTGACGCCGACGAACCGGTCGACGACGCCGTCGTCGTTCTCGACGATCAGCGTCGGCAGCGACCGAACCTGATACTGGTTGGCGACGTCCTGCTCCTCATCGACGTCGACCTTCTGCAGCTCGAACGCGTCGCCGAGCTCCTCCTGGACTTCCTCCAGTATCGGATCCTGCGTTTTACACGGGCCACACCAGTCTGCGTAGAAATCCAGCAGTCGAACAGTCATGGTTCGGCGACCACTAGCGGGGGCGTGCCGATAAGGGTTTCTCACCCGGCGACACGGTGGGGCAACCGATCGACGAGCAACCGACGACTGCGGACCGACCGGGACACGATCGTCGTCCGGTCGCTCGAGACGAAACGTTTACCACCGACGCAACGGTATCGCGGGGTATGAGCAGCGGAAGCAACTCCGGCGGGCTGATGTCCAGTGCGGGGCTCGTTCGATACTTCGACGCGCAGGACCGGAACGCGATCGCGATGGACCCGAAAACCGTCCTCGCCTTCTGTGTCCTCTTCGGCGTCTTCGTCCAGATCCTCTCGTTGACCGTCGCGTAACGCCGGCTGCAACGGCCGGCACGGCCGGGTGGCGCCCGGAACGCGTCCTTTTTGCACGTCGCTCCCGGATACCGAGTATGAAAGCTGGCGTCATCGCCGTCCAAGGCGACGTGGCCGAACACGCGGCGGCCGTCGAGCGTGCGGCCGCGGCGCACGATGAACCCGCGGAAGTCGTCGAGGTTCGTGACTCCGGAGTCGTCCCCGGCTGCGACGTCCTCCTCATGCCGGGCGGGGAGTCGACGACCATCTCACGGCTGATCCATCGTGAGGGCATCGACGCTGAGATCCGTGCGCACGTCGCGGCGGAGAAGCCGATCCTCGCCACGTGTGCCGGGCTCATCGTTTGCTCGCGCGACGCGAAAGACGACCGGGTGGACCCGCTCGGCGTCGTCGACGTCACCGTCGACCGCAACGCGTTCGGTCGACAGAAGGACTCCTTCGAGGCGAGGATCCCGATAGAGGGGCTCGCCGACCCCTTCCACGCCGTCTTTATCCGGGCACCCGCCATCGACGCCGTCGGCGAGGGCGTCGAGACGCTCGCGACCGTCGACGGTCGACCGGTCGCAGTACGTGACGGGCCGATAGTCGCGACCGCGTTCCACCCGGAGCTCACCGACGACTCCCGGATCCATGATCTCACCTTCTTCCCCGACAGCGAGGTGGTCGCATGAGTGGTCCGGTCGACGACGGCGACGACCCGGCCGCCGAGTCCGACGAATCGGTTCCCGATAAAGCCGTGCTCGACGAGCTGTTCGCCACCATCGAGTCACGCAAGCGGGAGCTCCCGAACGGGTCGTACACGACCTCCCTGTTCACCCACGAGAAGGGTGAGAACGCGGTATTAGAGAAGATCGGTGAGGAAACGACGGAGACGATCCTCGCGGCGAAAGACGGCGACCTCGACGAGCTCACCGACGAGAGCGCGGATCTCGTGTACCATCTGCTGGTGTTGCTCTCGATGAAGGATCTGGATCTCGCGGAGCTCCGGACGGAACTTCGCGATCGGTTTTAGTTGACTGCAGGCAGTAAGCCCCCTGCCTCAAGGAGCCGCCGAAGGCGGCGAGTAGGCAGGGGTAGTTCACCGGCAGTGTCGACGTGATGCCGCGGAGTCACGGCGAGAATGGAGAAGTGTCGTAGGGACCCGTACCGAAAGTCACCCGTCAGGCGACTGCCTCGCACCTATCGGACCCGGCATCGTGACTCGATATCGGACGGGATCGAGCCGACCGGATCCGCGATAACGATGAAAAATACTCGAATACTCATACATAATTGTCGGAGTACATTTTTCGACGTACGAGGTCGATCGTCTGTCCATGACGATTTCCTTACGGGGAGCGGTGAACGTAGGCGACGACGCCACCGAGTACGGAGAGCACGTCTGAAAGGCGCTGAAGACGCGTGGAAGGAAGCGCGTATCGCGCGGATCGCTTCGAACGAGCTGACGGACCCATCGATTCACCGATCGCGTGCACATCGTACCGGCATTCGTCCTCTGATACCCACGTTCGCGGGTTTACGACCGATTTCGGTACGATATGTGTGACTCCTTAATACGATACGGCATACGGACCCGTCCAGCGGTACGGAAGTCGAAAGGTAGATGATCGTAAGTAAATATGCTCGACATTATTCCGCATTGTAAATATACTTGATAAGAACGTGTGTACGGTTGTGTGTCGTTTCGCCCGTGGACTGCGGATCACCATGATCCATCCTTTGAGAGGGCGCCGCCGCGGATACGAGGAGTTCCTGCCGAATGCCGCACCTCCCAAAATTATATCATACGCAACGACCATGTATCTGCCATGAATAAAGCGGAGTCAAAGAAACGAAAACTGGTGTTTCAGGCCCTCTCGTCGGGAGAGTGGCGCGACTGTTTCGACGTTGCGGACGAAACCGGACTCACGCTTGCACGATGTGGTAAACTGCTCGGCGAGCTCCACAGAGAGAACACGCTCCACCGTCGAGCCTCGCGGCGGGACAACAACGCCGAATACGAGTATCTGCTGCGTGCCGATGCTGACGCCGAGGGAGGGGACGCACACGACGGAGGTGAGACGTAGCGCCCGGAGGAAACCCGTGCACGGACGATGTATCGCCCTCGCTGCTGATGGATCATGTCCGGGATACGGCCGTACTCACGGCCAGGATACGGCCGTACCATCGAACCGCATGCACGAACCGGGAGTCGAAGCCGGGACCGGGGCGAACGATTAATGCTCGGGGAGCCGGATCGGTACGACCAGGTGTCCACCAGTGTTCGATCCCTCACTTCGCGCCGATCGTCTGGACGACTATCTCGATCGGCGAGATCTCGAGGCGCTCTGGTTCGCGCGTCCCGGCGGTTTCACCTGGCTCGTGGGGGGAAACAACGTGATCGATCGGGACGCGGATATCGGCATCGCGGCGGCGGGATACGACGGCACGTTCCGCGTCGTCACGAGCAACGTCGAGGCGGAACGACTCCGTCGAGAGGAGCTTCCGGACGTCGTCTCGGTGGAGTCGTTTCCCTGGCACGAACGGTGGATCGTGGAGGCGGTCACGAACCGGTCACCGACGCCCGCGGCGGCGGACTTCGACGCTCCCGGGTTCGACACGATCGATATCGACCGACTCCGCTACCCGCTTTCCGAACACGACGTCGATCGATATCGACTGCTCGGTCGGGACGCCGCTGCCGCCGTTGAGAAGGTCTGTCGGGAGCTCGACGCCGAGGACCTCGAACGTGACGTCGCGAGGGCGATCGAAACCGAGCTCTCGTCGGGTGGCATGAACGCCCCGGTCGTGCTCGTCGGGGGCGCCGAGCGTGCGGGGTCGTATCGTCACTTCACGCCGACGGACGCGCCGCTCGGGTCCTACGTGCTCGTCTCCGTGACCGCCGAACGCGACGGGTTATACGCCTCCCTCACCCGAACCGTCGCCTTCGACCCGCCCGAATGGCTGGCGGACCGACACCGAGCCGCGATGCGCGTCGAGGCGACCGCCCTCGCGGCCACTCGCGCCGCGGCACTCGGCGTCCTCGACGGAACCGGGACGTCCGGGGACGTGTTCGCGGCGATCCGGGAGGCGTACGACACGCTCGGGTTCGAGGGGGAGTGGCGACACCACCACCAGGGCGGCGTGACCGGATACGCGGCACGTGAATGGGTCGCGACGCCCGCCGGAACCGAACCGGTCCGCGAACCGATGGCGTACGCGTGGAACCCGACCGTTCAGGGGACGAAAAGCGAGGACACACACCTGATCGCGGGCGACCGAACGGAGACACTGACGACGACCGGCGCGTGGCCCACGCGAACGGTCGAACCCGTCCCTATCGACGGTCTCGACATCGATCCGAGCGACGTGATCGGGACCATCGAACGGCACGTGCCGCTCGATGCGTGATCGGTTCATCATCGTCGACGTGGCGTTTTTCGGGGTGCGACACGGCCTCCAACATTGATTATCCCTCCCGGCCAGAGGCGAACATGGACGGACCTTCAGACGAGACCCGGGAATCCCTCTCTCGAACGCCGGCTCACGAGCTCGCCGTCGACTGTCTCCTCGCAGGGATCGAGGCCGCACATCCGAACGCGATCGTCGCCGATGCGGTGTCGGTTCACGGTGAATCGCTCACGATCACGGCGGTCGACGGAACCAGCGTGACGTACGATCTCTCGGCGTATGGCGACGTCATCGTCATCGGTGGAGGTAACGCGGCGGGAGAAATGGCGACAGCGTTGGAGACACGGCTCGGGGATCGGCTCGCCGGCGGGGTCGTCGTCACCGATACTCCGGCGGAAACGACGGACGTTGAAACGGTCCCGGGTGATCACCCCTTGCCGAGCCCACGGGGCGTCGCGGGGACCGAACGCCTCCTCGAGCGAGTCGACGCGGCCGGTGCCGATGACCTGATCATCTCAGTGATCTCGGGCGGCGGGAGCGCGCTTCTCGCCGCACCGGTTGACTCGATCGGGGTGGGAGATCTCCGACGGCTCACGACGGAACTGCTCGCGTCCGGCGCACCGATCGACGAGATCAACGCGGTCCGCAAACACTGCTCCGCGATCAAAGGCGGACGGCTCGCTCGACGATCGGCACCCGCATCGGTCGTGAACCTCGTGCTCAGCGACGTCGTCGGGGACGATCTCGGCGTGATCGCGAGTGGCCCGACCGCCCCCGATCCGACCACGTATGCGGATGCGCTCTCGGTGGTTGACGGATACGATCTGGAGCTGCCGACGAGCGTCCGTGAACACCTCCGTGCCGGGACCGACGGCGAGGTCCCCGAAACTCCGACCACCTCCGATCCGGCGTTCGATCGTATCGCGTCTCACGTCATCGGAAACGGTCGAAACGCGCTCACAGCCGCCGCGAAAACGGCCGCCGATCACGGGTACGAGTCGTTGCTGCTCGCCGCCGGGGTCAGAGGGGAGGCCCGGGAGTCGGCGCTCACACACGCCGCCATCGCCGCGGAGTGCCGTGAGACTGGGTCGCCGACCGAACCGCCCGTCGTCCTCCTGTCCGGCGGCGAGACGACGGTCACGCTTGCCGAGGATCACGGCAAGGGAGGACCGAACCAGGAGTTCGCGTTGAGCGCCGGCGTCGAGCTGGACGACGCCGACATCGTCGTCGGCAGCGTGGACACCGACGGGATCGACGGTGCGACCGACGTCGCCGGTGCCGTCGTCGACGCCGACACCGTCTCCGAGGAGCGTGCGCGGGCCGCTCTCGACCGGAACGACGCGTTTCCGGCACTCGACGACGCGGACGCCCTCCTGCGAACCGGGCCGACCGGGACCAACGTCAACGATCTCCGCGTGTTCGTCGTTCCCGGACCGGAGTAGTCGCTGCCGTCGCTTCGGCACGGCTGAGGGGTCCAGACCATGCGATACGCTACCGAATCCTTATGATCGGCGGGCGTATAGGATGGGTCGATGGGAACCCTCGTCATAGAGAACGGAACGATACTCACACAGAACCCGTCACGGGACGTGATCGAACGGGGAACCGTCGTGGTCGACGACGGTACGATCACGCGGGTCGAAGCCGATCCAAGCGCCGACCTCGACCGACGAGTGGACCGTCGCGTCGACGCCGAGAACCACGTGGTGATCCCCGGACTGATCGACACCCACGTTCACGTCTCCGACGTGCTGCTTCGGGGAGCCGGGAACGAGGGCCGCGGACTGTACGACTGGCTCTTCAACGTCAAACAACCCGGGATGGCGAAGATGTCGCCGTCCGACCACGAGCTGGCCGCCGAGCTGTACTGCGTCGAGGCGCTGTCGGCGGGGATCACGACCATCGTCGAGAACGACGCCGAGATACCGATCGAGGACGTGGAGTCGATCGAGCGGAAGCTGGACGTCTACGAGGAGCTAGGGATCCGGAACGCGTACGCGAGAGGGATCCGTGACCTCCCGGCGGACGAGGAGTTCCGCTCGCTGATAGAGAAGTTCACCGCCAAGGAGCCGGACGTGGACCATCCGCCGCAGGAACGGTACATCGCGGCGACGGACGAGTGGATGGAGCACGTCGAGTCGCTTCACGACACGCACCACGGGCGCGGAAACCGGCAGGAGATCTGGATCGCACCGGTTATCGTCGAGGGAATGACCACGGAGGGACTGCGTGCCGCGGTCGAGTTCGCCGAACGACACGACGTGATGACGACGACACACGTCTCGGAGGCCCCCGAACAGGAGGCGGGGGCGCTCTCCAGCGTCGAATATCTGAACAACATCGGGTATCTCGGCGAACACACGCTGCTCGGTCACTGCGTACAGGTCTCGAACACGGACGTTCGTCTGCTCGCCGAGACGAACACCGCGGTCGCACACAACATCCCGTCGAACATGAAGCTCGCAAGCGGGTTCGCACCGGTTCCCTCGATGCGACGGGCGGGCGTCACCATCGGGCTCGGCACGGATAACTCGGTGCTCAGCGACTCCGTGAACCTCCTCGCGGACATGCGGTTGATAGCGCTCGCACACAAAGGGCACTCGCTCGACCCCGGCGTGTTGTCGGCACAGTCGGTTCTCGACATGGCTACGATAGAGGGAGCGTCGGCGATGGGGCGATCCGCGGAGCTCGGATCGATCGAGGCCGGGAAACGTGCGGATCTGGTGTGTATCGATATGGACGCGCCACAGCTAACGCCGGCCTCGGACGTCGTCTCGGCCGTCGTGTACCAGACGCTCGGCTCGGAAGTCGACCTCGTCGTCTGTGAAGGAGAAGTCGTCTACGAGGACGGGTCGGTGAGCGGGGTACGAACCGACCCACGCGATCTGTACGAGCAGGTTCGGACGGCTGCCACGGCGCTCCGGCATCGTGCCGGCCTTCCGACCCGAACGGACGCCTCACGCTTATAGGGACAGCTGGCTCACCAGCGGCGGATCGTCCTCGTGGGCGACCTCCGTGTCGAGAAGCGTCCCGCAGTCGGGACAGTAGAACTCCCGGAGGCAGTATCCCTCGGGTGCCGACGAGTTGGTTCCCGCCCGCGAGACCGGTCGTTCGGCGACGCTCGCGTACTCTTTCCAGTTCGCTGATGTGGGTGCGAGGACGGATCCACAACCGTCACAGCGGGCGTATGCCCGTTCCTCGACCCGTTCGACGGACAGGTTAGCTCCGAGCCGATACACCGTCTCCGACGCCCCGGTCACGTCCACGTCCAGGGATCGTTCCGGCGGATCCGCCGCTTTCAGGCGTGCGGACCGCTTCCGGTCACGGATGGTCGACACCTCCTCGGAGGGCGTGCCGTCGTCTCCGACCGGAACGCCGTACACCTCGCTCGCGGTTTCGGGAGCGATCTTTCCGTCCACGACGTCGGCTGCGACCGCGTTCGCGTCCCTGTCCAGCGGATCGCCGTACCCGCCGCTACCGGGAAGGCGCACGGCGAACACGCCGTCCTCCTCGATCGTCTCGACGCCCCACTGGGTGTACCGCGGATCGCCCCGTTGTGAGAGCTGGGTCTTCGTCGGCGGGAACGTCTCGACCGATCCGAGCGGGACGTCGTCGTACATCGCGTACTCGATGTTACAGCCGGGATAGCCGCCGAACACCCCCGTCGAGTTGGGGATCTCGACACCACGTGCGAGATTGACGACGTCGACCTGCTCCACGTCGTCGAACGGGATCGGAGCGAGGGCGTACTCGTGACCGACGCCCCCGCGGAACTCGCCCGGCCCCCCGGAGTCCTCGACGAACTGCCGGTACAGGTACATGAGCGGCAACACCGCCTCGTGTCGCTCGGCGTTCCCCCACCGCGCGACGACGTTGACGACCTCTCCGCCGAGATCGACGCCATCGGCGAAGGCTCTCGCACCGCCGGCGCCGGCGAACGTGTCGCTTATTCCCTCGACGTGTGTTTCGTCCTCGTACTCGATCTCGACGGAGACGTGACAGTGAGCCCCGTGCCAGACACCCGTCGCTCGATCGGCGTACTCCTCGCTGGCACCGAGCAGCTTCGACACCGCGAGCGTCGACAGCGAGTTACACATCTGGAGCGTGGCGATCGTCGCGATGGAGATCGGTGCGGGACGCTCGGCGTTCACGATGGTCCCCTCGGGGGCGTTGACGTCGACGGCATCGATGATCCCGTCGTTCCACGTCATGTCCTGACACAGAAGCGGGAAGACGGGAGCCAGCACCCCACCAACCGTCGCGATCCGCGTACAGTTGAGTCCGTACTCGCTCTCCCCGCTCGTCCCCGAGAAGTCGAAGGTGAGCGAGTCGCCCCGTTTCTCGAGGGCCACCTGCACCGTGAACATCTCGTCTTCGGGAGCCGAGTCGAGATACTGACGCTCCTCGAACCGTCCGTCGGGGAGCTCCCGAAGCCGCTTTTTGAACCGCTTCGACGACTGCGAGATCAGCTCGTTGCCCACGGTTTCGATCGTGTCGGCCCCGTGTTCGGCCATGAGGTCTCGCATCCGGTCCCGTGCGACGTTGTTCGCGGCGATCTCCGACCGAAGGTCGAGCTCTATCATCCCCGGATCCCGGCTCATGTTCCGTATCGTGTCGAGCACGTCCTGGCGAACCTCACCCTCCTCTATCAGCTTGAGACCCGGGGTCTGGAACCCCTCGTGGAACACGGACGTCGAGTTCGGCGCGAACCCGCCCGCATCGACGGCCCCGATGTCGGCGACGTGAACGAAGCTCGCGGAGAACGCTTTCAGCTCCCCCTCGAAGAAGATGGGACAGATGATGTACACGTCCGGCGGGTGTAACGCCGCAGTGTAAGGGTCGTTGAGGAGGAACATGTCCCCCTCGTTGATCTCGCCCTCGAACCGATCGATGACGTGTTTCGTCGCCTCGGACGCGCCGAGGTAGTGATGGAGAAAGCCGACGCCCCCCGTGAGCAGGTCACCGTCGCTGGTGTACAATGCAACCATGAGGTCGTGACCTTCGTTCGTGTTCGGCGCGCCCGAAACGCGTTTGAGCGCTTCGACCGCCTCGTCCGTGATCCGTTCCAGGCGGTGTTTGATGATCTGGAACGTTACGGGGTCCATACTGTCTATGCGAAGGTCGTCGTCGTGGGTCGAATTACTCATCGGTTTCCTCCATAACGCTGATCCGAACGTTGCTGTACGCGTCGACCCGAGCGACGTCGCCCGGGTTGACGACGATCGTCGTGACCGGCGTGAGTATCACTGCCGGGCCACGGATCTCGTCGCCGGGATCGAGCTCGTCGAAGGCGTATAGATCGGCCTCGATCCGGCCGTCCGCGGCCTCGAACTGCATCCGTTTCGTTCCGATGTGAGCCGTGGACGCCGCCGGTTCGGACGGGTCGTCCCGGTTCAGACTCGGAGTCGAAAGTGGCCCGACACCACGGACGCGGAACTCGGTCATCTCGATCCCGCCCTCGGTGTACGCGGACCCCGCCCCGTAGCGTCGCTCGTACAACGACTCGAACCGATCGAGGGTCGCATCGAGCGAATCAGCCGTCAGCTCCCCGTCCGTCTCGACCGGGGTCAACAGCTCGTGTACCTGGCGTTGGTAGTGCATCTGGATCGACCGTTCGATCCGGATCTCCTCGCCGGCGAAGCCCGCGTCCGCGAGCGTTTCCTCCGCCTCACGCCGGAGATCGGCGAATATCTCGTTGATCCGGTCGATGTCGAACGGGGGAGTCAAGGTTTCGACCTCGATGAACTCGTGGGTAACGTCCGTCGAGAGCAGCCCCAGTGCGCTATTGACGGATGCGGTGTACGGTACGAGCACCTCCGGGATCCGTAGTTCACGGGCATACGAGGCGGCGTGCATGCCGGCCGCACCGCCGATCGATACGAGGGTGAACTGGCGCGGGTCGATCCCCTTCTCGACGGTCATCTCACGGATCAGATCGGAGATGACGGAGTTCGTCAGCTTGTAGATGTCGGCGGCCGCGGTTTCGACGTCCTTTCCGAGAGGCGTCGCGACCTCACGCTCGAACGCGTCGTACGCCGCGTCCGAATCCATCTCCACGTCCCCTCCGAGGAAGTACTCCGGCGAGAAGTATCCCTGGATGAGGTCGACGTCGGTGACGGTCGGTTGCGTACCACCGGAGCCGTAACAGACCGGCCCCGGATCCGAGCCCGCGCTCTCCGGGCCGACGGTCGGGACCCCGGTTTCCTCGTCGATCGAGACGATGCTGCCGCCGGCGACCGCGATGGAGTCGACGTCCCGTTTCGGGAACTGATAGTGGTGGCGACCGACCATCGGTTCGTCGGCGTATTCGATCCGGCCGCCGTCGACGACGCCAACCTTGAACGTCGTTCCACCCATATCCGTCGAGATGATGTTCTCCGCGGATCGCTGGTTCGCGACGAACTGGCTGCCCAGCACGCCCGCGACGGGTCCGGACTCGATCAGTCCGACGGGTCGCTCGATGGCGTCCGTACGGCCCACCAACCCGCCGTGTGCGAACATCAACAACAGCGTGCCGTCGAATCCACGGTCCTCCAGTCCCGTCCGGAGCCCGGTGAGGTATCGTTCGGTTGTCGGGCCGAGATACGCGTTGAGAACCGACGTGGCGGTTCGCTCGTACTCGCCCATCGTTGGCGAGACGTCGCTAGACACCGTCACGTACAGCTCCGGATACCGCTCCGCGATGATCTCCTTGAGTCGTCGTTCGTGTTCCGGTGAGGTAAACGACCAGAGCAGACAGCCGGCGATGGCATCCACGCCCGCGTCGACGAGCCGATCCGCGGCGTCTACCACCTCCGATTCGTCGAGTTCACGGATCGTCCTGTCGCGGTAGGTCCGTTCGGAGATGCCGGCGATCCGATCGCGGGGTATCAGCGGTTCGGGTTTCTCCGAGTTGATCACGTCCTTGATCCGGTCGAACGGGAGTCCGGACCATCGACCGTATCCCCCCCGTGTCGCGTGAAGCGTCTCCTCGAACCCGGCCGTCGTGATCAGACCCGTCTCCGCCCCCTCGCGTTCGAACAGGGCGTTCTCGCCGACTGAGGTCGCATGGAGGAACAGTTCCGTGTTCGCTAACAGCTCTTCGAGGCCGACGTCCATTTCGGAGGTAGCGTCGGCAAGCGAGTCGAAGATGCCGCCAGAGAAGTCCGGATACGTCGTCAGGTCCTTTCCGATATACACTTCCCCATCAGCGGTCATCACGGTCGAGTCTGTACAGGTCCCACCGATGTCGGTCCCGATTCGAAATCCCATTCGCTATCTCCTATGTGAACGATCGTCAGTACGCGAATAAATGTATGGGTCACCCGGGTCCTGCTCCGGAAGGGACGTCGTTCGTCGGCGATCAGTGGAGATCGTCGAATCGCTCGTCGGGAGGGAGCGAGACGACGACGTTCTTCCGCTGAGTGAACGTTTCGATCGCCTGTTGACCTTTCGACCGACCGATGCCGCTCCGTTTCATGCCGCCCGAGGGGGCCGCGGGTGAGAGCACGGGATACTCGTTCACCTGCACGGTTCCGCTCTCGAGCGCGTCCGCGACGGCGTGTGCACGCGTGAGATCGGTCGTCCAGACGACGTTGTTCAGTCCGTACTGCACGTCGTTCGCCCGATCCACGGCCTCGGCGGCGCGTTCGAACTCGTACACGGGGAACACGGGACCGAAGAGCTCCTCACACGAGAGCGCCGCGTCGTCCGGCACGTTCTCGAGCAGCGTTGGCTCGTAGAAGTGTCCCTCCTCGCGAGCGACGGATCCGCCGGTGAGTACCCGCGCACCGTCTCGTTCGGCGGTTTCGACGGCCCGGATGACGTCCTGGAGGGCATCCGACGAGATGAGCGGTCCCATGTCCGGGTCCTCGAACCCGGGGCCGACCGTCATCGATTCGACCCGCTCGATGACGGCGGCGACGAACGAGTCGTATATCTCCTCGTGAACGAATAGCCGCGTCGGCGCGTAACAGATCTGTCCGGCGTTCTGGAACGTGTCGATCACGCTTCGAGCTGCGGCGTCGAGATCCGCGTCGGGAAACACGAGGTTCGCACCCTTCCCGCCGAGCTCGAGGTGGACCGGACTGACGGTTTCGGCAGCCCGCTTCATCACCCGGATCCCCGTGCCGGTCGAGCCGGTGAACTCGACCGCGTTGAGCCGTGGGTCACCGACGAGCGCGTCGCCGGTCGTCGATCCGCTTCCGGTCACGACGTTCAACACGCCGGGGGGGAGTCCGGCGTCGCCCGCCAGCTCCGCGAGCTCCAGCACGGAGAGCGGTGCGGGTGAGGACACCTTCGCGACCACGACGTTACCGGCCGCGAGCGCCGGTGCGAAACTTCGGGACGCGAGCGCTATCGACGCGTTCCACGGCACGACGTGGCCAGTGACGCCGTACGGCTCCCGAACCGTGTAATCGATCCGCGACCGATCCCCCGGGAGCGGGATCTGTTCGCCCTCGATCTTGTCAGCCAGGCCCGCGAAGTACTCGAAGTAGTTCGCTGCTCCCTCGACGTGAAACCCCGATTCGGTGATCGGCCGTCCTGACTCGAGCGTCTCGATCGCGGCTAAGCGGTCCGCGTTCTCCCGGATCGCGTCGGCGATCGCCGACAACAACCGTCCGCGTTCCCGCCCGTCGCGTTCCGTCCAGATCGTGTTCGCCTCGACGGCGCTCTCGAGGGCGTCATCGACGCCGTCCGGACCTGCTTCCGGAACCGTCGCGATCTCCTCGGTCGTTGCCGGATCGTACACGCGTATCACGTCCGTGCTCGTTCGACGCTCGTTCCCCACGACGTATCCGAGCTCGCCGAGATGGGTACCGTGGCGTATCGTCATTAGTGAGCATACGTACAGGAGCTACGGAGTTATGCTTTGGCGTCGGTCGGAACGGCGAGTGCGTGTAGTTCCGTGTTCGGATCCGATCCCGGTCCGGTTCCTGACGTGGCCACTGGCCATATATTCGTATGGATTCCTATTATCCCCTTCAATTCATCAAACGTACTGTTATTCTCGTTTCGTTGCCCGGTCCGTAAACTATATTCAAAGAAGAGTGGTGAATTGTAATCGTGATGCGCAGACAATCGGAAACCGATCGAACCGATACCGGACGGAACACGACGAGACGGCGCCTGCTTGCCGCCGGTGGTGCGGCCGTTGGAGGAGTGCTTGCGGGATGTACCGGGGAGGACTCCTCTGGTGCCGACGGCTCCGGTCCGACGGACGTTCACGTACTGCTTCCAGAAGCGTCGTTGTACAACCTCGTTCACTACTACGGCCGCGACCTCGACGCCTGGAGCGACCGGGGACTGAACGTTACCTACGACATCACCGGGTTCGGTCAGTACGCTCGTGGCTTCACGAGCGGCGACGTGGAGGGTATCGGACAGGGTTCCGCACAGGACCTCGCGGAGTTCGTCGACGACGGGGAGCCGATCAGCGTGTTCGCGCCCCACCTCAACGAGATCAATCAGGTGTTCGCTCACGCCGATTCCGACATCGAGTCCGTTCCGGATCTCGAGGGGCGGACCCTCGGCGTGGCCGGGCTCGGCTCCGGAACCACCCGCACGTTCTCGGCCATGTGGGCGGATATGTACGATTTCGACTTGGAAGACGATCCCGAGGAGGTGGTCGACACGGACTCCGCAGTCCTGTACGACTTCCTGATCGACGGCGAGGTCGACGCAGTGCTGATGTTCACCGGGTTCACCGTCTCAGCGCTCGCGGACGATCGCTTCGAGTCCATCTTCTCTCCGGTCGAGGAGTGGACGGAGCGTACGGGACACCCCGGGCAGGTCACCCTGTTCGGAACGTACGACGAGTTCCTCGAGGAGAATCCCCAAGCCGTGCTCGACTTCTGGGACGGCTGGGTCGAGGCCGTCGAAGGGTTCCGCGAGGACTTCGATACCGCCATCGAGGAGTACGCGACGGTCGCCGGGCTGGATCTCGATGAGGAGGCGGAACTGGACGTCATTCAGGAGCTCGTCGACGACGAGGAGATATTCCCGACCGAGTGGAACCAGAGCGTGATCGATGCCAACGCCGAACTCCTGGATCTGACCCTCGAAGACGGTGGAATCACCGGGTTCGCGGGCGCAGAGGAAACGTTCATCACCCACGAAGAGATCGAGGACCGGATCTAACGCCGTTTCACCGCCGATATGTCCACATTCGACGGTACGATCGGACTCCGGGGTGCGGGACGCCGCGTCGGGAGCGTGCTCCCCATGGCGCCAGTGGTCGCGTTCGTGGTATTCTTGTTGTGCTGGCAGACTGCCTCGTTGTTCTTCGCCCAGCGCGACCTCCCTAGCGTGATCTACGTCGTTGAGCAAGTCTTCGTCGTCGTTAGCGGGGGAGGCCAGTATCAGTTCCTCACACACGCGTCCGTATCGATCCAACGGATCGCCATCGCGAGCGTGATCTCGTTGGTGATCGGCGTGACGCTGGGGACGGTCATGGGATGGGCGAAACGAGGGCGATACCTCACCGCACCCGTCATGATCGTCTTAGCGTTTCCGTCCGTCGTGTGGGCGTTCGTCACCGTCATGTGGTTCGGGATCACGACGTACCTCGTCATGGTCCTCGTCATGGTACTCATCGTCGCCCCCTATATCACGGTGAACGTGTGGAAGGGTGCGGAGTCGATCGACGAGGACGTCCTCGAGATGGCAAACGCGTTCGACGCCGGACTAGCAATGAAATGGCGGCACGTGCTGATCCCGTCGCTCATGCCGTTCGTGTTCGCCTCCGCGCGACTCGCAGTGGCGTTGTCCTGGAAGCTCTCGCTCGTGGCCGAGATATTCGGGGCGACCTCCGGGATCGGATACGTGATCAACATCTACTACGAGGCGATGCGAGCGGACATGATCATCGTCTGGTCCGTCCCGATGATGGTGGCAATGTTTCTGCTCGAGCGCGCGCTACACCGTATCGAAACCAATTATTTCGGCTGGCGTCCCGGCGACGCCGCGGAAACCAAACGGGTGAGATGACATGACGATTCAGATCGAGAACCTCAGCAAATCGTTCCAGGACGGAGACCGTCGCGTCGTCGCGTTGGATGACGTCGACATGCGGATCGAGGAGGGGTCGTTCACTACGATAATGGGTCCGTCGGGATGCGGAAAGTCGACGCTTTTGAACGTGCTCGCGGGGCTGTTATCACAGGACACCGGAAAGATACGTCGGGACGGGATCCTCACGTCCCCGTCGGATCTCCCGATCGCCTACGTGTTTCAGGAGCCGAGACTGTTGGACTGGCGGACCGTCGGTGAGAACATCGAGTTCGCGATGAAAGCGCAGGGAGTCCCGTCGGACGAGCACGACCGACGGATCACCGACACGCTATCGATGGTCGGACTCGGGGACGAACGCGACAGCTATCCCCTTCGTCTGTCGGGTGGGCAACGACAGCGTGTGGGCATCGCTCGGGCGCTGTCGGTCGACCCCGACGTGTTACTCATGGACGAGCCGTTCAGCGAGTTGGACGAGATATCGGCCCACCAGCTCCGTGACGATCTCATCGATCTGTGGCAGGAGACCGGAAAAACGGTGTTGTTCGTTACTCACGACATTAGTGAGGCGATCTACTTATCGGATAAGATCCTGTTTCTGGATACCGAAGGGCACGTGTTCAACCGTGCGACGATCGAACACGACCGTCCTCGGGAGCCGGACGATCCCCGGCTCTCGGAGATGGAGACGACACTGATGGACACGTTCTTCGATCATATGGAACGGATCGAACGGAGTGATCCATGAGCACCGGTACTGGCGATCGGTTGACGTCGGAACTGCTGCCGTCCCGAGGAATGCTGCGGGATCGGACACGCCGGATCGTTTTGGAGGTCGTCGTTCCGATCCTGGCAATGATCGCTTTGTGGGACGCGCTCGCGATCGTTCTCGGTGACCCGAACACGCTGCCGCGTCCGGTCATGACGTTCGAGAGAACGGTCACGGTCGCAACGACCGAGGACTTCCACGGGCTGACCGGCATCGATCACCTGCAGTACTCGTTGCGGCGCGCGGTTCTCGCGAGCCTCCTTGCGCTGGCTGCCTCCGTCGCCGTGGGAGTACTGATGACGACTTCACGCCCGTTCGAGAAGGGGTTATCGAGTCTGTTACCGTTCGCGATGACGATACCGACCGTCGTGATAATCCTGCTCAGCATGGTGTGGCTCGGATTCAACGAACGGGGCGTCATCATTGCCGTCGTGATCGCGTCGACGCCGTTCGGAATCGTGAACATGTGGCAGGGTGCACAGGACATCGATACGGACTTGATCACGATGGCGCAGTCGTTCGAGGCCTCCACGGCACAGCTGTGGAGAGACGTGTACGTGCCACATTTACTTCCGTATATATTCGGCAGCTATCGGTACGTGTTCGGGATGGTCTGGAAGATCGTCGTTCTCGGGGAGGTGTTCGGTCTCCAGGAAGGACTCGGGACGCGGTTCCGGTACCACTACCAGATCGGCGAGATCGAATCGGTGCTGGCGTATCTCATGCTGTTCGTCGTCGTGATCCTCGTGGTGGAGTACGCCGTTCTCAAACCCGTGGAGGCGTACGCGTTCAAGTGGAAGGACTGAGCCCGTTCACGTCCGGAGCCGTTGATTTCCTCGTGGTTTTATGTTCCGGCCGTGTGTGAGGTGTTCACGATGGAGTTCTCTGAGCACACCGTCGTGGTGACGGGTGGCGGAAGCGGTATCGGAAAACGGATGGCAGAACGATTCGCGTCGAAGGGTGCGTCGGTCGCGATCGCGGACGTCCGAAACGCGGCGACGGTCGCCGAAGGACTGGACGCCGAGGCGATGGGCATGGAGACCGACGTGACCGACGAAGAGAGCGTGGGCGAGTTCACCGACGCGGTCCTCGAGCGGTTCGGAACGATAGACGTGTTGATCAACAACGCCGCGATGTACGAGCCGCTGCTCGAGGGGCGCGACCGGAGCTTCGACGAGATTCCGGTCGAGGAGTGGCGTTCCGTGCTGGACGTGAACGTTACCGGCGTCTTCATCTGTTGTCAACGGATGGTTCCACACATGGCCGAACAGGGATCAGGCAGCGTCATCAACATCGCCTCCGCGGTGATGTACAACGGGGTGACCGGGTACCCACACTACGTGACGTCAAAGGGGGCGATCCCGCCGCTCACGCGTGCGATAGCGAACGAGGTAGGAGATGACGGCGTGCGGGTCAACGCCGTGGCTCCCGGGCTGGTGACCTCCGAGGCGAGCCAACAGCTCGGCGAGGAGTACCTCGACACCATAGCCGACTATCAGGTGTTACCGCGAAACGGAACCCCGGATGACGTCATCGATACGATCGAGTTCCTCGCAAGCGATCAGTCGTCGTTCATCACTGCCAGCACGCTCCACCCGGACGGCGGGATCAGTTATCGGTGAGACGGACGTGACCGCGCCGACCGGCCGCATCGGGGTTCGAATCGTCGGGTCAGTGTGACGGGGGCGAAGGGTCGTACGCGATCTCGCGTTCGAGCGCGTCGGCGACCGCGAGCACGGTCCCGTCGTCGAACCGGTTCCCGACGAGCATGAGCCCGATCGGCAATCCGTCGTCGTCCCGACCGCACGGGATAGTGATCGCCGGGTGGCCGGTCATATCGAACGGCATCGTGTTCTGTGTTCGTCCCTTCTTCCCCTGTGCGCGCTCGACGAGCTCAGTCGTAGTCAAGTCCTCCCGCCGTTCGAAGGCAGTGGTCGGCGTCGTGGGAAGCGCGAGGACGTCATACGTCCCCAACCGTTCGTCGTACGCATCACGCAGTCGTCCGCGGAGGTTCTGTGCTTTCGCGTGGTAGTAGCCGCCGTAGGTTTCCCGGAGGTACTCCCCGAGAAGCAGCTTCGATTTGATCGTGGGGGCGAACTCGTCGCTGCGTGTCTCGAGTGCTTCCTCCATTTTCCGGAGGTACTGCGTGAAGTACTGCCCGTCGGTGTAGTACCCCTGTCCGTTGTCCCGTAACAGCGCGGCGCTCTCGCTCCACGCCACGCCGAGCCAGATGACTACCCCGTGATCGTGCCACGGGATCGACACCTCCTCGACGTCCGCTCCGCGGTCGGCGATGGCGTCCATCGTCTCCATGACGGTCTCGTCCACTGTCGGCTCGCTGTGTTCGAGACCGAACCCCTCCTGAATGACGCCGATGGAGCACTCGGAGACCGGTTTCTCGAGGAGGGCCGTGTAGTCGTCCGGTAGCGGGTCCACCGTCGCCGGACCATCGAACGGTTGCCGATGGTCCCGACCGTCCGGTCCGGCGAGAACCGACAACACGTCCGCACACTCCGACACCGTACGCGTGATCGGTCCGGCGTGGTCATACGTCGGTCCACCGGGGAGACAGCCGGTGTAGGGAACGAGCCCGTACGTCGGCTTGAATCCGACACAGCCACACCAGGAAGCCGGCGTGCGGAGCGACCCCGCCTGATCGGTTCCGAGCGCGACGTCGACGTCGCCGTTGACGACTGCGACGGCGGAACCGCCGGAGGATCCGCCCGCCAGATGTGAGTCGCTGTGTGGATTCCGGATCACGCCGGTGGCGGTTGGTTCCCCACTCCCGGAAACCGCCAGCTCGTCGAGATTCGTCTTCCCGGTCACCGTGGCACCTGCCTCGAGCAACCGTGTCACCACCGTCGCGTCGAACGACGGAACGTACCCTTCAAGCGCCTTCGTTCCGGCCGTCAACTCGATCCCTGCGACCGCGATGTTGTCTTTCACGCCGACCGTCGTCCCGCTCAACGGACCGTCGTCCGAGCTCTCGACGGTACATCGACGAACGAACGCGTTATGAGGGTCCGCGGCCGAGTCCGGACGATGTCCCCTGTCCCGGACTGCGGTGATCGGGGAGGCCTCACCGTCGGGAAGCGAATCGAGTGCACGGATCACGCCGAGCTTCGACGCGATGAGATCGGTGTAGGTTTCGATTTCCGGGTCCGACAGCGACAGACCCAGTCGAGTTGCGTACTCACGGACGTCGTCGGTCGTCGGTGGACGGACGTGTGGGCGTGAAGGAGCCATGCGCTATGTTTCGATATGAACGACTTAAATCATCGTCCCCGCCCGTCTGCCAGTCACGTCGAGGACGCACGGACTATCCGTTCGGGCTCGACGATCTCGGCGTCCAGCTCGCGTCGCACCTCCTCGAGTTTCGGCGCGCGTGCCCGAAACTGTTCCACCGAGTGTGCGTCCGATCCGAGGGTGAACGGAACGTTCCGCTCCAACAGCTCGGAGCGGAGGGGATCGGCCGGATGGTACGCGATCGCGGAATCCTCGAGTATCGGTTTCACGTTGATCTCCGGGACCGTCCGACTCTCCTCGAACGCGTCGGCGATCCGTTCGGCGTGCTCCCGGTTCGTTCGCCCGTACGTGTGCGGAGTCGTCTCGATGAGGTCCACGTGGGCAGCGATGTCGAACAGCTCGGACCGGATCAGCGCCTCCAGTTGCGCGTAGTACTCCTCGACTGCCTCCGTTATCCGGTCTTCCGATGCGTCCTCGAAGGCATCGACGTACGGGATCGTGGTCCCGTGGACGGTGTGGACGCTCCCGATCGTGTACTCGAACTCGGCTTCGGCGAGAAACGGTGCTATCCGGGACTCGTCTCCGATCTGAAAATCCATCTCGATCCCGTCGAGGATCTCGACGTCGGTGTCCCGCTGGTGGAACTCGATGGCCTTCCGCCGGTACTGATACGTCTTATCGAAGACGTGCGCGAGATTGTATTTCTGTTGTGTACGGAGCTCGTCGTCCGTGACGATGGCGTGATCGACGAACCCGATGGTGTCGAACGGGAGCTCCTCGGCCGCGGTCTTCAACATCCACATGTTGTCGCCGTCGGAGTAGCGGGTGTGAACATGGAGGTCATACATACGCGTGACAATCAATACGAGATATATAAAAACACCGTTGGGTCGGTCGAACACCCGCAGAAACGACGCCCGAACTCCGACGAGAGCACCCCGGGATCGTCACCAAACAGGCTAAAAACGGCTATTCGGACGCCGTTCGGCGTCCGCCGGCGATAGGTATATGCCCGTCGCGAAAGTATCGTGGCATATGTCAGCAAGCACCGGTAGTCTGAACGCTTCGGTCGAGGAGATCCTCACGGATCTCACCTACGATCTGAACTCGATCGAGACCTTCGAGCGGGCGCTCGAGAGCGTTCCTGCCGGATCGCGCGTCGCCGTCACGCTGAACCCGGACAACGGCGTCGAGCCCACGATAGATCGGACGGTGCAAGCCGTCGAAGCGGGCTATCACGCGGTCCCACACCTCGGCGCCCGGTTCATCGAGGACGAAGCGGAACTCGACCGGATCCTGTCGCGGCTGACGGCCGCGGGAACGTCCGAGATATTCGTCATCGGCGGCGACAGCGAGAGCCCGGTGGGGGAGTTCGACTCCGCACACGAGCTGTTGCTGGCGATCGACGCCCTCGGATACGACTTCGACGAGATCGGAATCGGCGGGTATCCGACCGGACACGAGTCGATCCCGGATGAGACCATGGCGACCGCGTTACGAGAAAAGGCCGAACACGCGACCTACATCGTGACGCAGCTCTCGTTCAGCGCGGATGACATCGTTGGATGGATAGAGGACGTTCGTGATCGTGGCGTGTCCCTCCCGATCGAGGTCGGCATCCCCGGCGTGATGAACTACTGGCGGCTCATGTCTCTGTGCCGCATGTGGGGTGTCGCGAAGCCGCTCCAGTTTCTCAGAAAAACGACCGGCATAGCCGGGTTTGCTGTCGAGCTCCTCCGCTCCCGTGGAACCTACGATCCGGGCGAGCTCGTCCACGAGCTCGCGCCGTACTTCGAGGCGGACCCCTACGACGTTCGACGGTTCAGACTGTACACGTTCAACCAGACGGCGGACACGGAGCGGTGGCGTCGAGCGCAGCTCGAGGCGATGGACTGATCGCGCCGTGTGACCGCCGAAGCGGGGATAGTTATTTACTCCGGCTGGACCCATGTGACCGTATGTATCCGCCGTCTTTTGAAGAGTACGTAACGGAAGACTGGGAGTTAAAACCGGCTGACGGCGTCGTTTCGTTTGCGCTCGTCGGTCTGGGTGGGTTCACCCGTGAGTGGGTGATTCCGGCCATCGTCGAGTCGGACCACGCGGAGGTTACCTGCGTCGTAACGGGAGATGAATCAAAAGGGGCCGAGGTGGCTGACGACGCGGACGCGAGATCAGTGTTGACGTACGACGAGTTCACGGCGGGAGTCGACAACGACCGATACGATGCGGTGTACATCGCCACGCCGAACGCGACGCACCTCGAGTTCACACGGGCGGCAGCGGACCACGGCGCACACGTTCTCTGTGAAAAGCCGATGGAGACGTCGGCCGAACGGTCACGACGGATGGTGGACCACTGTGCCGACGCGGGAGTCACGCTGATGATCGCGTATCGGGTCCACTTCGAACCGGCCGTGAGGTGGGTGCGGAGCCTCCTCGGAACGGAAGCGCTCGGTGAACCGGTTCACGTTCGAGGTTCCATGTCACAGGACCTCTTCGAGATGATCTCGCCGGACCCGGACCAGTGGCGGTTGAACGCGGAGCTCTCCGGCGGCGCGGCGCTGATCGATCTCGGGGTCTACCCGTTGAATACGACACGGTACCTCATCGATGCCGATCCGGTCACCGTTACGGGTCAGTTGAGCTCGCCGACGGACGCGTTCAGCGACGTCGACGAGCACGCCGCGTTCACCGTTGAGTTCGATGACGGTGTGTTGGGAGCGTACACGGCGAGCCAGAACGCGGCGAAGGCGAGCCACCTCCACGTCACGACGACGACGGGGTCGGTCCGGATCGAGCCGGCGTTCTTCGGAGAGACGAACGTCACGATCGACGACGGCACCCGAACGACGACGATCCGATTCGAGGAAGCGAACGCGATCCGTGAGGAGTTCGAGTACTTCGTTTCGTGTGTTCTATCGGATCGTCCGGTCGAGCCGGACGGAGAACACGGAGTCGTGGATATAGCGGCTATCGAGGCGATTCGCGAGGAATCCGGAACGCAACTCCGGTGACGTGACGACTCGCTCGGTCAACGCGACGTCAGCTCCGCTCCGCTCCGCGATTTGATGGTTTCACCCGTGTCGGGATCGAACAGATACAGGTCGTTCGGATCGACGCTGACCGACACGTCGTCGCCACGAGAGAGCGAGGCTGATTCGGCGGTCCGTGAGACCAACGACGTTCCTTCGACGGTGAGATACACGAAATTACTGTCCCCCTGGTATTCGGAGACGTCGACCGATGTTCGCGTCCAACTGCTATCCGCGTCAGTCGTCAGATCGAGGTGTTCGGGACGGATGCCGGCAGTCGCGCGCGAGTAGTTTCCGTCGAAGCGGTCGGCGTCCAGCGTACAGACGGTCGAGCTCTCCGTTCGCACCTCGACGGTCGATCCGTTCCGGCGAAGGCTCACGGGGAGGAAGTTCATCGACGGACTCCCGATGAACCCGGCCACGAACCGGTTCGTTGGACGGTTGTACACGTCTTCCACCTCGCCGACCTGTTGTAGCTCCCCTTGGTCGAGGATCGCGATGCGGTCGGCCATCGTCATCGCCTCCTTCTGGTCGTGAGTCACGTATATCGACGTGATCCCGAGGTCGTCGTGTATCTGTTGGAGCTCCTGTCGCATTCGTGCACGGAGCTTCGCGTCGAGATTCGAGAGGGGTTCATCAAGCAGGAACACGTTCGGTTCACGGACGAGCGCGCGACCGAGCGCGACGCGCTGGCGCTGGCCCCCGGAGAGCTCGTTGGGTTGTTGATCCAGCTGGTCAGTGATACCGAGCATCTCCGCGATGTCGTCGACGCGTTCGGTCCGCTCGGCCTTTCGCATGCCCATCGTGTGTTTCAATCCGTACCCGATGTTCTCTCTCACGTTCATGCTCGGGTACAGCGCGTAGTTCTGGAACACCATCGCGACGTTTCGAGCGGGCGGCTTCAGCTCTTGCACCTCCTCGCCATCGAACCGGATCGTTCCCTCGGTGACGGTTTCCAGGCCGGCCAACATCCGGAGCGTCGTCGACTTCCCACAGCCCGACGGGCCGACGATAACGAGGAACTCCCCGTCCTCGACCGTCAACGAGACGTCATTAACCGCCGTGATCGTACTGAGCCCCTCGCTGAACTCCTTCGTGACGTTCTCGAGCTCGACGCGGCTCATCGAATCACCTCCACGCGGTCGCCCTCGGCATCGAACAGATACAGCTTGTCCAAAAGCAGTCTAACTGACACCGAATCGTGTTCCGGTGGTTGCTTGAGGAGCCCGACGAGTGACCCCTCTCCTCGCTCGAGAAGCACCTCGTAGGAGTGGCCGAGCGGATCGACGGTCGTCACGTCCATCGTGATCGGTGTGCTCAGTTCACCGGATTCCGGGTCCGCCCCGTCCTCGAAGAAGATCGACTCGGGACGGATCCCGAGCGTCTCGACGTCTGCACCCCGCGGAACGGAGACCCCCAGCGAAACGTCGCCGCCGATATCAACCGTTATTTCGCCCCCGCCGTTCGATCGTGCCGGCAGAAAGCTCATGCTCGGCTCTCCGATGAAGGACGCGACGAACCGATTGGTCGGGTCCTGATACAGCTCCCGAGGCGTCCCGATCTGTTGGAGCTCGCCATCGTTCATGACGACCAAGCGGTCAGCGATACTCATCGCCTCCTCTTGATCGTGGGTCACGTATACCGTCGTGGTTCCGAGCTCCTGTTGTAACTCTCGAAGCTCGGAGCGGGTGTTCACCCGCAGCTCCGCGTCCAGATTGGAGAGCGGTTCGTCCATCAGATACAACCCGGGCTCTCTGACGACCGTCCGTCCGAGCGCCACGCGCTGTCGTTCGCCGCCGCTGAGCTGTCCCGGATCCTTTTCGAGCAGATCCGTGATGTCGAGCAGCTCGGCCACCCACTGGACCTTCTCCTCGCGTTCCGCCTCCGTGAGATCCATCTTATACAGCGGGAAGAGCAGGTTTTCCTTGACGCTTTTGTGCGGGTACAGCGCGTAGTTCTGGAACACCATCGAGAGCTCCCGTTGTTGGGGGACGACCTCCGTAACGTTCTCGTCGTCGATGTACACGTTCCCGGACGTCGGTGCCTCCAGCCCCGCGATCATACGGAGCGTCGTCGACTTTCCACAGCCCGACGGACCGACGAGGACGAGCAGCTCGCCGGCCTCGACGTCGAGATCGATCCCGTTGACGGCGACGATATCGTCGAACTCTTTCCGGATGTTTTCTAGTGTTACCGTGTTCATGGAAGGTGATCTTATGCCGTCGGTTTCAATCCATCGAGCCGAAGTCCAATCCCTCGACCATGTACTCCTCGAGGTAGAGGAACATGATGATGATCGGGATCGTCATGAGCAGCGATGCAGCCATCACTTCACCCCAGACGAAGTCGAACTCGAACTGGAGGAACTCGATCCCGATGGGAAGGGTGTACTTCTCCTGGCTCTGGATGAAGATGACCGCGTACAGGTACTCGTTCCACGACAACATGAACGAGTACAGGTACACGGCGATGATCGCGGGGATACTCATCGGGACGGTGATCCGCGTGATCACTTCGAATCGAGAGTAGCCGTCGATCATCGCCGCCTCCTCGATCTCGTGTGGGATCGAGCGGAAGTAGTTCCCGAGGAGATACAGGCCCAACGGAATGGTGAAGATGAAATGCGTCGCGATGAGACTCGTCAGCGTGTCCACTAAGCCGAGCCAGACGACGATCTGGAATATCGGAACCACCATCAGGATCCCCGAGATCATGTACGAACCCAACACTCCACGGGAGAGGAACGACCGGCCTGGGTACTCCAGTCGGGCGAAGCTGTAGGCACCGAACGTCGCGATCCCGACGGCCAGCGCCGACGAGACGGTCGCAACGAAGAGACTGTTGATGAAGTACGTCACGAAGGTGATCTCCGCGGCGAACAGCTGCCGATACGTGTCTAACGACACCTCTTCCGGGATCAACGACGGTGGTGGGCTGTACAGTACTTCCGGCGGCGCGACGCTCGTGACGAACATCCAGTAGTACGGGAACAACGAGATGAACATGACGAGCCCGACGAGCAGATAGAGAACGACCTTCTCCAACAACCCGGCTTCTATCGTCGACCGTCTGAAAACGTTCGAATACACCCGCTTCGTCGTTCGGATGCTCTCGGAGACCGCTATCCGGAGTTCGGAGCGTACGTCGGTGTTATCTGATTTCTTACTCATGATTACCAGTCGAGCGCCCACTTAACGTAGACGGTCAAGAACACGGCGAGGAACGCCAACATGATCATCGACACGGCGGCGGCGTACCCCTGTTCGAACTGTGCGAAACCGGTCTGATACACGAACACGCCGAGAACCGGAACTTCCCGGGTGAACAGCCACACGCTCGCGAAGGAGTTGAAGTTCCATATCCACCGAAGCAGGAACACGGTCGCCATGACGAACTTCACCTCCGGGAGCGTGATGTCCTTGAACTTGGCAAAACGGCTCGCGCCGTCGACCTCGGCCGCCTCGTACAGCTCCTGGGGGATGGACTGAAGCCGAGCGAGAATGATGAGGAACGCGAACGGGAAGTACCGCCACGTCTCGTAGACGATGACCATCCCGAGCGTGTTTCTGAGGTCCACCCTGTCGGTGAATATCGCGATGATATCCCCGAGATAGAACGGCGCGATCCCGAACGCCGGGTCCCATATCCACCGCCACATGAACGCGGCGGCGATGGTCGGTGCGACGTACGGGAGAAGCACGAGTCCGCGAGCGAGCTTCTGTGCGAAGAAGTCCTTCGAGAACAGCATCGCGACGAACAATCCCAGCACGACGGATCCCGCGGTGCTGAAGAGCGCGAATACGACCGTATTGAACGTCGCTTCATAGAACGCAGGATCGGTGAGTAGCGTCACGTAGTGTTCCGTACCGACCCACGTCGGAGACTCCGCAGGGGTGAGCGGAACGTCGGTGAAGCTGAGATAGAAGTTGTATAAAAGCGGGTACACGAGCGTGATCGCGACCAGAATGACCGATGGAGCGATGAGTGCGTACCCGAGCGCGATCTCCTTTTGACGCAGCGAGAGGTCCTCGTAGCGCTGTTTTACTGATCCAATAATGGCCATTCGATGAGTGGGGAGTCTGGCTGACGGAACTTAGTCGATCCGGTCCCGCATGCGGTCTGCCGCTTCCTCGGCGACGGTTCTGGGATCCTCTCCGTCGATGACGTCGCTCACCGCCTGTGCGATGTCGAAGTTGCCGACGATCGGACCGATCTCGGGGAACACCGTGCCGTCGCGGAAGCCGAACTGCTCGATCGACTGCTGGGCTTCCGGGAGGGTCTCCTCGATCAGCTCGTCGGGCCAATGGGAGAGAATGTCGTTATCACGGTACTCCTCCATCTCGGGGATCTCCGGCAGCACCGGCTGGAATCCGCCGACCTGCATGTGGAGGTACTGAATATGGTGTGAGATGTCGAACTCACCCATCAGCAGCCGGATCCAGTCCTCCGCGGCCTGACGCTCGCCCTCAGTTTTGTCCGTGAAGGTGCTTAGGACCTCGACCTGGCCATACGTCGCGGCTCGCTCCTCCTGGATAGCCGGCTCGTGGTACTCGCCGAGCATCTCGCCCTCCTCGAGGCCGAGCGAGTTGAAGTAGAGGCTGTACGCGTTCCCGGAGTACAGTTGCGCGTTTCCGGCGTCGTACACCTCGCCGATCGTGCTCGAGTCCGTGTCTCCCGGCGGCGTGTACTGTGCGAGCTCGCCGTACACCTCGAGCGCCTCGATCATCTCGTCGCTATCGAAGATGATGTTTCCGTCCTCGTCGAAGACACGCGCGTTGTTCGAGAGCGCGAACCCGGCGAAACACTGCCGCGTGTACTGGTCGACCGCCGTTCCGACGAGACAGCCGTACTCGTTGTTATCGGGGTCGTGGAACTCTTCCGCCGCGTCCAGCCAGTCGTTCCACGTCTGTGGCGCGTCCATACCGATCTCGTCGAACGCGGACCGGCGCGCGATGGTTAGCTGCGGCCACGCGCGGAGCGGCACTCCCGAATAGCTGCCGTCGGGGAGACGAGTCAGGTCCAGGACCTTGTCATAAAAGCGGTCCTCGCCGATCTCCTCGACGAGTTCGGTTGCCGGGTCGATCGCGTCACGAGCCGCCAACACCACGTCGTTGGAGATGGAGCCGACGTCCGGAAGCGTGTCGGACGCGACGGCGGTCGTGATCTCTTGGGCGTAGTCCGCCTCCTGAATGACCCGTTGGTTCATCTCGACACCGGTTTCCTCCTCGTACTCCACGCCGAGCGGGTCGTTGAACACGGCCCGACGTTCGTCCGCGGTCTCCGAGTGCAGGAAGGTGATCGCGCCCGGGAGATCGTCCCCGTTGACGTCATCGCCGGCGCCATCGTCACCCAAGCAGCCGGCGAGCGCGACCCCCCCTGCTACTGAGGAGCCGATGAGCATTTCTCTTCTCGATATCGGCCGAGAGCCGTCCGTGGTACGGGATGGCATGTTATACCCATGTCCAGCATACGATTTAAGACTTTCCTTAATAATATATTGTGACCTACATATCCGTATTCACTGCTTCCGTCCACTACGGTGTTTCGAGCCGGGTCGGTCCCGACCGAGCGCGGCGGTCGGCACCCCCTGATTTAAGTAAAGTCCATAGTAGTACGAGACATGGCGCGAACAGCAGGCATCATCGGAACAGGTGGCGTCGCCGGACTCGGACTCCTCGGCGTTCACGACGAGGACGACATCGGAAAGAAACCGGTCGACGCCAGTCACGCGGGAGGATACGCGGCGAACGATTCGATCGATCTGGTCGCCGTCGCGGACATCGACGAGGAGAAGCTGGACACGTTCGGCGACGTGTGGGACATCGATCCGGAGCGACGATACGTCGGGCACGAGGAGATGCTTCGGTCGGAAGACCTCGACGTCGTCTCCGTTGCCACGCCCACGTTTCTCCATCACGACCACGTCGTGGACTCCGCCGAGATCGGCGACCCGGAGGCCATCTGGTGTGAGAAGCCGATCGCCTCCAGCGTCAGCGATGCGAAGGAGATGATCGACGTCTGTGATCGAGAGGACACCGATCTGGTGATCAACCACACGTCACGGTTCACCGACAGCATGTCCACGGTATACCGACACGTTCGGGAGGGACTCATCGGCGATATCCGATCGATAACGGGCCTCTTTCGGCGGGAGCTCCTGCGAAACTCGACGCACGTCCTCGATACCATGATCTATCTGACCGACGCGAGAGCGACGCAGGTGAGCGGCTATCTCAACGGTGAAAACGATGCGGTGGCCGCGCTCGGTGCGAACGAGACCGTCGACGACTCGGGCGGCGGCGGCCACGTGGTGTTCGACGACGGGACGTTCGGGATGATCGATTGTACCGTCTCCCGTGACATCTCCGCGTACGTCTACCACCTCATCGGGACGGACGGACGGATCGCGATCGACATCTCTCAAGGACAATGGGAGTACTGGGATCTGGAGGACGGCGGCCATACCAAGCGTCCGCTCCCCGACGTCGATCCGTCCCCCGACGAGTACGCGAACGGGTTCGCGACCGCGGTCGAACACATCAACGAACTGGTGGACGGGGCGGAGACGAATCGATCCAGCGGTGAGGACGCGCTCCGATCGCTGGAGATAATCGTCGGCCTATACGTCTCCGATTACTCGGGTGGACACGTCCCGATCCCGCTCGATCGGCCACTCGAGGACGTCACGATCACTTCCTGGTGACTCCGGTCCGAGTCACCGTTTCGGCGGTGCACGTCGTGGCTCGAACACGGACCTACGGTCATCTCACGCGTCGATACGGCACACGAACGCCTCGGAAAGCGCCGTCCGACGCGCCTGATCCGTCCCTGCCGACGTGACCGGCTCACGAAGTTACGGCTCCGAACGTCGTCAGCGCGTACCGTACATTTACTTGTCCTGCCGCCAACGTACGCCTCATGGAGATCGTTAGCATCGAACGACATCACCTCGTACACGAGCTCGACGGTTCGTGGGCACCCGCATGGACACCAGGCTCCCGATCAACCACCCACGAGGTGGATCTGTTCGCGGTTCACACCGACGAAGACGTCACCGGATACACTGCGATGCCCTCGTTTCCCGGAGGCGGGCTCGACATCGCGGACGGCTACGAGGCCGTGCTCAAAGGGGAAGACCCGCGAGAGATCGAGTCGATCCTCCGGAAGTTGGACACCATCGATTTCCTCGGTGCCGATGCGTGGCACCTCGAGCTCGCGATGTGGGATATCCTCGGGAAGCACCTCGGTGCGCCGGTGTATCGACTGCTCGGCGGCGACGCCGATCCGATTCCAGTGTACGCGAGTACGGGGGAATGCAAGCCTGCAGAGGATCGGGTAACGTACGTCGAACGACGGGTTGACGAGGGATACGAGGCAGTAAAGCTTCGATTCCAGTCGGAGAACGTCGAGGACGATCTGCAGGTCGCGAGAGACGTCCGGGAGGAGTTCCCGGAGCTCACGCTCATGGTCGACGCGAACATGGGTTGGAGCATGCGGTTCGGCGACGAACCGGTTCGATGGACCGCAAAGGAAGCGCTACGCGTCGCCCGTGAGCTCGAATCGCTTGAGCCGATCGGCTGGCTCGAGGAGCCGCTCGGAATGCACGAGTACGAACGGCTCGCCGAACTCCGCCGCTCGACGTCGATCCCGATCGCCGGTGGCGAGTCGGTAAACGGGATCGAGCCGCTTCAGGCGTACCTCAAGCACGGATCACTCGACGTGCTACAACCTGACGCGCTGTTCGCGACCGGTATCAGACGAGGGAAGACGATCGGTGACTGGGCCCGTGCGGAGGGGTTGGAGTTCGCGCCACACACCTGGTCGAACGGGCTGGGACTGGCCGCCAACCTCCACGTGATGGCGGCGACGGAGACGGATTGGTGTGAGTTCCCACACGAGCCGCCGTTTACCCCGGCCGCACGCGACTTCTTCCTGACTGAGACGCTTCGTCCGGAGAACGGGAGGATCGAACCGCCCGAAAAGCCCGGGTTGGGTGTCGAGATCGACTGGGACGCGGTGGCGGAAGCGAAGGTATCGGAGTGAGCGGAGACGATCGAGGCGTGGCGATCCCACGTCCGACACGAGCTCGGCCGAACCAGTGACGGGTGAAGACGGTCCTGCCATCGGCTACGAGGCCGGGCGACGGTCGCACGAAGATTGAAATATCCCCCCAGTGAGGACTAAGACGCATGCGAATACGACAGTTCACTCCGCCGGATGGAGGGACCTCACGGGTCGGCGTTCACACGACCCCCGACGAGATCGTTGATCTGGAACGAGCAGGACGATCGATCGGCGTCGATCTTCCATCGAACACCCGAGCACTTCTCGAGAACCCGCGATGGAAGGCGCTGGCAGAACTCGTCGCCGACCACGGCAGCGACGTCGGATCGGGGACCTACGACGTCGAGGACGTGACGACGAACGCACCCATAGGAGATCCCGAGAAGATCATCTGTGTCGGACTGAACTACGCCGAGCACGCGGAGGAGGGAGATCAGGAGATCCCCGACGAACCGCTTCTGTTCTCGAAGTATCCGAGCTCGATCATCGGCCCCGAGGAGCCGATCACGTGGGATCCGTCGTACACGAACGAGGTGGACTACGAAGTCGAGCTCGCGGCCGTGATCGGCGAGGAGACACGCCGCGTTTCCCCCGAGAACGCACTGGACGCAGTCGCCGGACTGACCGTCTCGAACGACGTTTCGGCACGAGATCTGCAGTTCAACGACGACCAGTGGGTACGAGGAAAGAGCCTGGACACGTTCTGCCCGCTCGGCCCGGAGCTCGTCACGCTGGACGACATCGACGACCCACACGACCTCCGGTTGTGGGCGGAGGTCAACGGGGAACGCGTACAGGACTCCACGACATCGGACCTGATCCGTGGCGTTCCGGAGCTCGTCTCGTTCGCGAGCGACGCGTTCACCCTCTCGCCGGGTGATCTCATTCTGACGGGGACGCCTCCGGGCGTCGGCGTGTTCAGGGATCCACAGATACTGTTGGATGACGGTGACACGGTGACCGTGGGCGTCGAGGGGATCGGAACCGTACGGAACCTCTGTCGCCACGAGTGATCGCGGGACGACATCGCCCGCACGGCGTCACGGGCGAGCCGTCACTCCCATCCGTCGAACTCGTCGGTTGCCGTCTTCTCGACGACCTCCTCGTCGAGCTCGATCCCTAACCCCGGCGCGTCCGGAACCGCCACGAAGCCGTCCTCGATGACGGGTCCGTCGCGTCCGACCCACTCGACGAGGTCGCCCCACCACGGAACGTCCCGCGCGTGGTACTCCAACGCGAGGAAGTTGGGTATCGAGGCCGCGAAATGAACGCCCGCGATCGTTCCGACGGGACTCGAGATGTTGTGTGGTGCAACCGGGATCCCGTACATGTCACAGAGATCTGCCACGCGCCGAAGGTCTGCGAGTCCGCCGGTCTTGTTGACGTCCGGTGCGGCGATATCCATCGCGTCGTTTCGGAGCAGCGTCAGGAACCCCTCGCGCGTTGTGACGTTCTCGCCGGTTAAGACGGGGGTACTGATCGCTCGTGTCACGCGACGATGTGCGTCGGTTTTCTCCGGCGGTACGGGGTCTTCGATCCACGCGAGATCATACGGCTCCAGCTTTCGGCCGAGCCGGATGGCCGATTCGACGGTGAAGTTCCAGTGTAGATCGACGGCCAGATCGACGTCGTATCCGATCCGATCACGAACCGCCGCTATCAGCGACGCCTTGTGCTCTATCGCCTCGTTATCGAGCCGACGTGCTGCCGTATCCACTTCCCTGTGTGTCGGGACGTCGAGATCGAACTTGATCGCGGAGAACCCCTCTTCGACGACCTCCGCGGCGGCGGTCGCGTACGCCTCCGGAGTGTACACCTCGGTCGGATCGTTTTTTTGTGCCTGACCGAGGGACTCGCCCGCGTGCGTATCACAGTAGATCCGTACCTCATCGCGGTACTTGCCGCCCAACAGCTCGTACACCGGAAGATCGAACAGCTTCCCTTTGATGTCCCAGAGTGCGATCTCGATGCCGGCGAACGCCGAACGGCCGAACGAACCGGTGCCGGCGCGGTTCTGATCGAGGTGTGACATCAATCGGTCGATATCTAGGGGGTTCTGACCGACGAGCAACTCCTCCAGCCGTCGAGCAACGTCGCTCGATTCTTCGCCGACGAACGTCTCGCCGATACCGGTGACTCCGGCGTCGGTCTCGACACGCACGAGGCTCCACGGAAAGTTCCCTCGGATGACGATCCGCGAGATGCCCGTGATCTCCACGTCGCGGTCGGGACTACGGAGCGTCTCCTCCATCGTCACGTCCCGCCACGGAACGCCACCGCCGGGCGGAATGACGTACTCATCGTCTGCTGAATGGTCGGACATCGATACCGAACGATCACGAGCAGGGGACTTAACCGTTCCCCAGTGGGGGGTGACTCGAACCACGAACGAACGGTCGTCCGGCGAGTGGCAATTAGAACCGCGCCGTGATCGCCTTCGCGTCCTCGTCGTAGCTCCACTGACCGCCGTCCGGCTCGTCGGAAACGCGGGTCAACGAACGGCCGTTACAGGTGATCACGTCCGGGGGTCGTTCGACGGCGCGGATGGTCGCACCGAACTCGGTCGGCTTCCCGTCGATGGTTACCGCGATCCGATCGGAGTCGGGGACATCGTCGATGGTCACGGCCACTCCGTCCGGATCGGTTTCGTAGACGGTCGTTTCGGCCGTCGTCTCGTTCCCGCCGAGCACGGTTCGAAGCATCACCGTCTCGGCGGGCCGTTGATCGACCCACTCCGTCGGGTCACGGGTCGGGACGATCGTTCCGCCCCGCTGGAACACCGGCATCGTGTCGAGCGGCACGTCGACCTCGATCGTCGCGCCACCGTCGTATCGCTCCCCGGTCCAGTGGTCCACCCACTCCCCGGGCGGTAGGTAGACGTCCAGCGTCCGAGTCGAGGAGAGCACCGGTGCGACCAGCAGTGCCTCGCCGAGCATCAGCTGTGTTCCGTTCGTGTACACCGCCGGATCGGACTGGAACTCCAAGACGAGCGGACGGAGAACGGGAACGCCGTCAGCCGCCGCCTCCACTGATAGGCGGTGGAGATACGGGAGGAGCCGATACCGCTCCCGTGCGTATCGAGTAACGATCTCGGCCGCTTCCTCGCCGAACGCCCACGGCTCACGGGGTGTCGTTCCGTGGAATCGAGCATGGCTCAATCCGAGCAGCCCGAACTGGGCCCAGCGAACGTACAGCTCCGTCGACGGCTCTCCGTGGAACCCCCCGATGTCACAGCTCCAGAACCCGTACCCGGAGAGCGCGAGGCTCAGTCCCCCTCGAAGCGAGGCTCCCATCGACTCGAACGTCGAGTTCGGGTCGCCACCCCAGTGAACGGGCGACTGCTGTCCGCCCGCCCATCCCGGACGTGCCCAGATCAGTGGGTCTTCGCCCGCCTCCGCCATCGCGTCGTACACCGTGCTCGTGTACAGCAGCGAGTACTCGTTTCGTACTGCCTTCCCGGCACGTCCGTCAGCCATCACGGCGTCTTCCGGCAGGTACTCGCCGAAGTCGGTTTTGAACGCATCGACGCCCATCTCGATGAGCGGGACGTGTTTGTCCTTCCACCATCGGCGTGCGTCGGGGTCGGTGAAATCGATGATCCCGCCGAAGTCATCGCCCCAGCTCAATCGGTATAGGAGATACGGATCACCGGTGGGAGAGGTGACCAGATACCCGTTCTCACGCGCCTCGTCGAACGCGTCGGTCTCGGAGAGGAGATACGGGTACTCCCAGAGACAGAGCTTGAACCCCCGGTCGTGGAGCTCGTCGATCATCCCCTCGGGATCGGGGAAGCTCTCACGATCCCATTCGAGATCGCAGAGGTGCCCGTCACGAAGCCAGGGTGGGTCCAGGTGAACGACGTCACACGGGAACGACCGCGAGCGGATCTCGTCGGTCACCGACTCGAGCTCGTCCCGGTTCTGATAGCCGAGCCGTGACATCCAGACGCCGAGGCTCCACTTCGGAACCTCGCTCGGGCGGCCGGTCAACCCGGTGTACGTCCGGAGGATGCGCTTGAACGAGGGTCCATAACAGAAGACGAACGAAAGGGAGTCATCGGAGACGGTGATCTCCTTGGAGATGGTCGAGGTGTTGCCGATGTCGAACTCGGTTCGCTGAAACGTGTCAGCGAGAAAGCCATAGCCACGCGTCGAGAGGAAAAACGGGACGTTCTTGTACGCGTCCTCGGTTTCCGTCCCGTTCGGCTGTGTGACCCAAGAGTTGATCAGCTGTCCTCGTTTGTCGAACTCGGTGAACTTCTCACCGAATCCATAGACGTGTTCGTCCGAGTACAGCGTAAACGACCCGCTCGTCGAGTCGACGCGATACGGCCATCGATTGACGCGCTCCAGCGTGAACCCGAGCGAGTCGGTACGGGCCTCCTGTTTCGCGGTCACGTCTCGTCGTTGTTCCTCCAGCAGATCGGTTCCGTCGGCGGCACTGACACCGAAGCTCCACGAATCCAACCCGATCCGAATCCGGAGCTCGTCCGTGGTGATCTCGAGACGTCCGTCGCGCTCGGTCGTTTCGATCGTCGTCGGAGCGGCGATCGCGTCCTCGTCGAGATCGAGACCCTGGTGGTCCAGCTGCGGTGCCGCAGTGAGCTCGAATCTAAACGTCGCATCGTTGTAGAACCGGATCGAAACGACCGTATTCGTTCGTGGAAGCTCGTATTTTTCCACCTCCGCCGTGTCGTCATACTCCACGTTACACCGGAGCGTCACGACGTCATCGGCGATGTCGTATCCACTGACTGAGACGATGGATGCGCGTGGCATGATCCGGTATACAGGGAGTGCCGTCTTATACCTACTGACGGACCGGACGGCCGAAGTCGGAACCGGGCGGGCGTGCTCCTACTCGGTCCCGGAACCCGACAGGAACGAGTCCCGGTTCCGATAGCCGACCGACGCGCCCTCGCCGGTTAGACGGATCTCGGTGACTGAACAGTTCGCGACGTCGACGCCGGTGATCGCTTCGCGATAGCTCAGACCCTCGATGTGAGCGCGTATCTGTCGAACCACGTTGCTGTGAGCAACGAGACAGGCGGCGTCCACGGAGAGCGTCGCGACGAAGTCGGTCCACGCGTCGACGACGCGGGCATCGAACTCCGCATAGCTCTCACCGCCTTCGGGTGTCCGTTCCGCACCGGCGGTCCCGTGATCGAGTACTGAATACTCGGGGTGGTCCTCGAAGAAGGCGGACGAGTCGAGACCCTGGAACTCGCCGAAGTTCCGTTCCCGCCACGCCGGGTCGACCGCCACGGACAGCGCCGTGAACGGCTCCGTCGCGACGATCGTTTTCGCCGTGTCGAGTGCTCGTGGGAGGTCAGACGAGGCTACGAGACCGATCTCCGGATGTGACCGTGCGAGAAACGCAGCCAGCTTCTCGGCCTGTCGCTTTCCGGTCTCGTTCAATCCGACCCGCGTCCACCCCTGGATCCGATCGTCGGCGTTCCACGCCGTCTGCCCGTGCCGAACGAGGTACACCCGTTTCACGGTTCACGTAGCATCGAGAGGGATATAATCGTTCCCCCGCGGTCGCGTCTCGCCGAGGCTCCCTGGAGTTTCGCGGGGAGCAGACGGAAGACTCTAGATCACGGGTACGATACCGTACAGTATGACAGACATCCCGGAGACGGTGGAAGCCCTGCTGACGAGTGAGCCGCTGATGATCCATCTCGCGACGTGTCAAGACGGGCGTCCACACGTCGCACCGGTATGGTATCGATACGAGGACGGAAGCGTGGAGATCGTCACCACCGGTCGGAAGCTCGCGAACATTCGAGCGAATCCGAAGGTAGCGCTCTCCGTTCAGTCCGACGAGGACGGCGACACGGAGTGGATGGTCTCGCTGCTCGGAACGGCGACGGTCGTCACGGACGAAACCGAGAACCGGCGGGCTACGAGACAGATCAACGAGAAGTACGGTGCACCGCCGGACGCGTACGAGGACAACACGCTCGTACGGATCGACATCGGGTCCGCGAGCTACCGGACGTACTGAGCGGATCGCCTCCCTGGCGACGACTGAAGCGAGTCGCCGGGGGCACCCGCCAGTTCAGTCGTACAACGTCGTGGTCGTGGGGATGCCGCCATCGAGCAATCCGGCCTCCTCAGCGACGCGTTCCGCGTGTTCGTTTGCCTTTCGTTTAACCGTCTCCTCGTCCATCGTGAGGACCTCCCGATCACGCATGACGATCTGGCCGTCGATGACGGTGTGTTGGATGTTATGCGAGTTCGATGAGTACACCAGCGTCTGAACCGGCCGGTGATGTGGAGTCCATTCGATCGAGTCGAGGTCGAACATGATGAAGTCCGCTCGCTTCCCGACCTCGACCGAACCGATCTCGTCGTCCCAGAGCAGGCCCTTCGCACCGTCGATGGTCGCCATCCGGATCGCTTTCGACGCGGGAACGAGCTCGGGGTTCCGTCGGGCGTCCTTGAACAGTCCCGCAGTGATGTACATCTGTTCGAGCATGTCGGCCGAACCGGCCGCGGACGTCCCGTCACATCCCAACACCACGTTCACCCCGGCATCGAGCATCTCCGGATACTTTCCGATGTCCGCAGCACCCTTCGCGAGCTTGAACGAGGTTCCCGGGCAGAACGCGACTTTGGTGTCGTGTTCGGCGAGCAGATCGACCTCGTGGTCCTTCGCCGCGACCACGTGTGCGAGAACCACGTTCGGGCCCAACGCCCCGATGTCCGCCAGCCGCTCGACGGGCCACGTCCCGTGTTTCCGCTCGCTCCCTTCGGCCTCCTCGATCGAAGACGCGATGTGATACGTCGTTCCCACTCCGAGCTCCTCGGCGAGCTCCGACGCGCCACGGTGTAGTTCGGGGCTACACGGCTCCTTCCCTTCGATGTTCGCCCAACAGCGGATGCGACCGTCGGCCGAGTCGTTCCACGTGTGTACCGCGTCCCGCAGGGCGGCTAGCGCCTCGTCAGCGTCCTCGAAGAAGTGGTGATCGACCATCTCCTCGGACCAATAGGGAGGGATCTCGTCGGGGACGACGTCCGCCGCGTGTCGACCCGTGATGCCTCGAATGCCCGTCTCGCCCGCCGCATCGACGACGACACCGGGGTGGTGTTGAGAACCCATCTCCAAGAAGCAGGTCGTCCCGGTCTTTATCATCTCGAGACAGGCCATTTTGATGCTCCACCGTTCCGCCTCCTCGTCGACCGCGGAGTAATAGGGCTTCGCCCAATTGAACACCCACGGACGCGTCGAGAGGTTATCGGGGAACAGACCGCGGCTCAGGTGCTCGGAGAGATGAAAGTGGGCGTCCACCAATCCGGGCATGAGTAACGAGTCGTTCCCGTCGATCACCTCGTCGAAGTCCGGTTCGGCGTTCGTCGCCGCGATCTCATCGGCCGGACCGATCTCTCGTATCTCTCCGTCTCGAACCACGATCGAGCAGTTCTCTCGTATCCGATCATCGGGATCGACGGTCAGTACCGTATCGACGTCCTTGATTAGTAGATTCGACATTGTTTCTGGTCGCAGTCGTCCACCCCGTGATAACACACCCCGCAGTTATAAACGTTCGCAGAGCCGGCGTCCGTCGAGCTCCGGTGGCGATCCGGATCGGGCGTCGTGATCCTCGCCGTCTTTATTATCATGCGAAGTAATGTGTGGTATTGATGGTCACGGAATCCCGAATGGCGAGCATGCTTGGGGAGAACGATCTGGACGTGTTAGTCGCGGCAACGCCGGAAAACGTGTTTCACTCCTCGGGGATGCACTGTATCGCAACCAGTCGGTTCGGAGAAGCGGGATACAGCGTGTGGTCACGCAGCATGGGTGGCCCGTACCTCGTGATGCCGGCCCGAGAGACGAGCAGCCTCGTCGACATGGACGTCGACCCGAAAGGCGTGTTCCCGTACGGGAAGACGAACATCTACCTGAGCGATTCGCTCTCCGCCACCGATCAGCGTATCCATCGTCTACAGAACGAACGGGACTTCGACGACCCGATTCCCGCACTCGCCGCCGCGATATCGGAGCTGGCCGACGGCCCGCGTGTCGGGATCGAGCGGAGCGGGTTCGAGCCCGAGGAGTACGAGGCGTTGGAACGGCGGGTGTCAGATCGGCAGCTGATCCCGGCGGACGAACAGTTCTACTCGCTTCGGGAGGTGAAAACGGACGCCGAGATCGAACGACTCCGGACGTCCGCAGCGATCACCGAACGGTCGATGCAGGAAGCGATGGAACGTCTCGAACCCGGAATGACCGAACGAGATCTGGCAAACGAGTTCCGCGCCCGCGTGTGTGAAAAGGGCGGCCGTCCACTGTTTCTCACCGTCGGGTTCGGGACCCGGACCGCGTACACACACCCGATCCCCGGGGACAGGGAGATCGAGGACGGCGATCTCGTCCGGTGGGACGCTGGATGCACCTACGAGAACTACTGTTCGGACGTCGGTCGCACGTTCGCATACGGCTCCGCGTCCGATGAGCACGAGCGGAAGTACGAGGCGTTGTACGCGGGACTAGAGGCCGCGCTGTCCGAGCTGCAGGACGGTTCGGGAACGGACACGGTGTATGAAGCCGGCGTCGACGCCGTTCGATCGTCCGGCGTCGACGCGTTCGACGAGTTCTCGCCGTTCCACCTCGGGCACGGCATCGGCGTCGAGATCTACGACACCCCGACGATCGTCCCCGACGGCGGAACGATACGCGAGAACATGGTCATGTGTATCGAACCGCCGTACAACGAGCTCGGATCCGGCGGCTTCCTGATCGAGGACGAAGTGGTAGTCACCGACGACGGGTACGAGAAGCTGACCGATGCCGCAGCCTCGCTCCCGATCGTGAACTGAGTTCCCGCGCGGTTCAGACGTCGCCGGCTTCGAGGATCATTCGCCTGATACCTTGCCACTGGCTGCGTCCGGCCGTCTTCGGTGCTCGCCC
>LFFM01000197.1_pt1 | contig 40157 bp, 31 predicted proteins | sample 643131 | NCBI WGS metagenome assembly LFFM01 (sample SAMN03777445, study PRJNA286221) | soda lake metagenome | biome: soda lake; feature: Kulunda steppe; material: water; isolation source: sample Tc-Br brine of Tanatar trona crystallizer | place: Russia: Kulunda steppe | collected 2011-07 | reverse complement strand
GTCGGAGAACGGAGGAGTCGGAGAACGGAGGAGTCGGAGAACGGAGGAGTCGGAGAACGGAGGAGTCGGAGAACGGAGGAGTCGGAGAACGGAGGAGTCGAGGAGGGAAGGAAACCAGCACACACTCCTGTGGACTACTGCCGTAACGCGGCACGCCGTGCTGCTACGCCTCGGTGCGTCTCATTAATTCCTCGGCCGAGGGGCAGATATGGCGCACGGCCGTGCCACGTCTTCAAACCTGAAACCCCTACACGCCCACACCCCCAAACCCCCACACCCTCCCCATTCGCGGTACATATCGCAAGCGGCCCACAAGCCTTTCTCGCCTCTCCCACTCCCCGAATCCTTGTTTCCTGAGCAACCCCCCACATGCAACATGCCGAAACTTAAAACGACCGCGGCAGCGTCTCGTCCGTCAGAATAATAAAGTCCCCGGCAGCGCCATAGCGGCGCTCGTCGAAGGCGGTTACGTCGGCCACGGGGCGCGCGACGATCACGAGCGCGGGGGTGTTGGGGCGGTAGTGCTGCAGCTGCTCGGGCGTGCCCAGCCCACGGTCTACGTGAAAGCTCCCCGCCAAGTGCAGGATCACCGCGTCGGGAGCACGGAGTAGGTGGCGGGCTATGCTGTACGCCATTGTGGCGTCCCAGAGGACCTGGGCGTCCAAAAAGGTATCCGTGTGTGCGTCCTCGTGCAGGATGTCAGCCGCCGTGGTGTCGGCTGCAAGCGTGTCAGTTTCGGGGTCCTCCCCGTGGCCATGCGTCATCACGCGGTCCCAGCGCGCGCGATACGCCGCGGAGGCTTCCGGGTAGGGTAGCGGCGCGACGTAGCGCTGCGCGGCATCAGAGAGTGCGGTTAAAGCGTCCCGGCCCTCCCGGGACACCATGTTGGCGTACCGCCGGGGCGCATTCGCGGCAAGCACCGAAAGCTCGTGCGTTCGTGCAAACTCCACCAGCGGCCGGTAGTCCGACTGGTAGTTACGCCACGGCCGGCTGCTCTGAAGGAAGTTCTCCTCGTTGATGTGCCCAGCGAGGTACTCATCCAGGATGTACTGCACGTCCCGGTCGAACATTTCCAGGGAGAGGGCGACGGGGCGCGCTGTTGCGGTGCCGGCGCGGGCGTGCAGGTGTTGCAAAAGGCTGTCCTGCAGCGCGTGCGCTACCGGGTCGTTGTGCTGCTCGCCAAAGAAGATGACCTGCACGGTGTCCGTGGCAGTCGCCAGGTCGTTCAGCGTCACTTCGGTGCCATCGGGCTGATAGATGCGGTAGGCTTCCGTGTCCGCCGCTGCTGTGGTGTCGGCAACGAGCGCCATACCCGTAGCCGGCAGAACGCTAAGCAACAGCAGCAGCGCGGCACTGCAGAGGACCGTCGGTACGAAGCGAAGCATCATCAGGAGCGGCCCTTGTTGCGTGAGCCGCGATTGCCTTTACGGCGTCCGCTGCGTCCTTTGCCCCGCCCACGCCCACGGCCGCGGCTGTTGCTGCGAGGCTGCTTTTGCTCGTCACTGCTTTCCTTGGCCGTGGAGGTGCCGCCCGGCTCTTCGCCCGTGTCAGCCGCCGCTTCATCGAAACGGGAGTGCTCGCGCTGGGCCTCCAGATGGGAAAAGTAGACTTCATCTACCAGCATGGCCAGCAGGGCGGGATGCGACTCGGCGAGGGCCTCTACGGTGGGCTCAAAGCGGGAGACGCGCTCTTGCACCAGCCGCGGTTTCTTTTCGAAGCGCTCGCGCAGCAGGGTTGCCAGGCGCTCGGCTACGCGCTCGCCCAGGGCATCCTCATCCGGCAGTTCACCCTTTGTGAACTCGACGCCGTACTCCTTCTCGACATTCTTAACCTTGAACTCCTCGTCGAAGGCCACCAGTGTGATGGCGGTGCCGGAGCGCCCAGCCCGCGCGGTGCGCCCGGAGCGGTGGATGTACCAGTCGGGGTCGTCCGGGGCATCGTACTGAAAAACGTGGCTTAGCTCCGAGATGTCGATGCCGCGGGCCGCCACATCGGTGGCCACCAGAAAGCGCAGCTTGCCGTCGCGGATCTGCTTCATGGCCTTCTCGCGGTCTTTCTGCGAGAGGTCGCCGGAGATGTCGCTGGCGTGGTAGCCGTAGTTGGAGAGGAAGTTGGTGAGGTACTCGACCTCGCGCTTGGTATTGCAGAAGACGATGGCCGACTCCGGGTTTTCCCACTCAATCAGCCGCGTAAGCGCCCGGTCTTTGTCCATCTTGTCCACGATGTAGTAGCGGTGCTCGATCTCCTCCACGCTCACCTGGCCGGTACTGAGGGAGAGGAAGCTGGGGTCGCGCAGAAACTCGTTGCCCAGCGCCCGCACCTTGGGCGGCACCGTTGCGCTGAAAAGGCAAGAGATGCGGTCGTCCGGGAGAAAGCTCTTGATCTCCTTCATGTCCGGATAGAAGCCCATCGACAGCATCTCGTCGGCTTCGTCCAGGATCAGCACATCCAGCTTGTCCAGGACGAGGTTTTTCTTGTTGAGATGATCGAGCACGCGGCCCGGGGTGCCAATGATAACCTGCACGCCTTGCTTGAAGGCACGGATCTGCGGGCCGTAGCCGACGCCGCCGTAGACGAGCACCGCCTCCAGGTCGAAGGTCTCGCGCGTGGCGGTTTTCATCTGCTCGAACTCCTCATAGATCTGCTTCGCCAGTTCGCGCGTGGGCGTGAGGATGAGCGCCTGCGGTTCGCTACGTTGCGCATCCAGCACCTCGAAGAGCGGGAGCAGGAAGGCGCCCGTCTTGCCCGACCCAGTGCGTGACTGCACGATCAGGTCGCGCTCGGCCAGAACGTAGGGGATGGCCTGTTTCTGGACGTCCATGAGGTCCTTCCAGCCGGTCGCGCGCATGGCTTGCTGCACGCGGTCGGGAAGGTTGTCGGGGTCCAGCGCGTCCAGTTCCGTCCCGCTGGCCTCGGTCAGGCGTTCCTGCGCCTTCTTCTGGCGTTTCTCGCGCACCGTTTTGGTGCGGAGGTCGATGGTGCGGGTGTAGGGAGAGCTGGAGGAGTCGTTGGAGGTGCTGTCGTTGGAGTCAGCCATGAGGCGATGCGCGTCCGCAGTCTTGTCGAAATGAAAGTGGGCAGCCGCGGTGTCGCGGCGTCAGCAGGGGAGGCTCCGAAGACGGAGCGGGGGTCTGTACGCATCCGGCGCTGGTAACGATCCGCCGCCGGCGTGGAGGCTACATCGCCAGGCCGCCGTCCACATGCAGCACATGGCCCGTGATGTAGGCCGCGGCGGGGGAGGCGAGGAAGAGCGCGGCCTGCGCCACGTCCTCTGGCTCGGCCGGACGGCCCAGCGGCACGGCGTTGAGCATGGCGTCGCGGGCCTTTTCGGATAGCTCGCCCGTCATCTCGGTAGCGACGTAGCCGGGGGCAATCACGTTGACGCGCACGCCCCGCCCGCCCAGCTCCTTGGCCAGGCTCTTCGAGAACCCGATGATGCCGGCCTTCGAGGCCGCGTAGTTGGTCTGGCCGGGGTTGCCCATCACGCCCACCACCGACGACATGTTCAACATCACACCGCCGCGCTGCCGCATGAACTGCCGGTACGAGGCCTTGGCAAAGTTGAAGACGCTCTTCAGGTTCACGTTAATCACCGCGTCCCAGTCGTCTTCGCTCATCCGTAGCATCAGCCCGTCTTTGGTGATGCCGGCGTTGTTGATGAGCACGTCCAGCGAGCCCCAGGCGTCCACCACGCCGTTTACGGCCTCCTCGGCGGCTTCCATTTGCGCCGCATCGCCCTGAAACGATAGCACGTTAACGCCAGCCTCAGCGAGCTGGCTCGTGATGGCCTCGGCCTCTTCTGTGGAGGAGCGAAAGGTAAAGGCCACGTTGGCGCCAGCCTTCGCGAAGGCATCCACCATGGAGCGGCCAATGCCGCGGGTGCCACCGGTGATGAGGACGTTGGTGTCGGTAAAATCGTGCATAGAACAAACGGGGGTAGGTCAGAGAGAAGCTGAACGGGTCGCCATCCGGTGCGCACGAGCGGTACGCTCAGGAAAACACATCGGCGGGTATCTGGCGACGGGCATCAAACGGCGTCCTTCAAAAGAGGACAGCAGCAGAGTATACCAAACCTGCGGCGAAGGTGCCATGGGCGTAGGGGGATCTGCCCAGAACCGACCCCAGCGCCGTATGCGGTCACCGTGCGACGGCCCCGCCCTCGTACAGCGCCGGACGCCGGTGTTGCAGGAAGAGCCGGCGGGCCGTTGATTGGGCGCAGGCGTCAAGGTCCACGTCGGCGTACAGGATCGCTTCCTCCCCCCGTGGCGCCTGCGCGATAAGCTGCCCCTCGGGGTCGGTGACGAACGAGCCGCCGTCGAAGGTCAGCACGTCTTCCGCGCCCACACGGTTGGCGAGGGCCATGAAGTAGCCGTTCTGGAAGCCGGCCACCCGCAGCTCGGCCTCGAACAGCCCCTCCGGCCATTCGCCTTTGGCCCCCGCTTGTGGCACCACCACCAGATCGGCGCCCTGCAGGGCGAGTGCACGCAAGTACTCGGGATAGTGGCGGTCGTAGCATATCGCCACCCCAATGCGGCCGGCTGCGGTGTCGTACACCGGCGCGTTGGTGTCGCCTGGGGCGTAATAGCCCTGCTCGTAGAATCCTTCGTAGTCGGTGATGTGCAGCATCCGCGTGCGGCCCAGCAGGCGGCCATCGGCGTCGATCACCGGCGAGGTATCATACGCCACGTCCCCTGCGCGTTCGTACACGTTGATAACCGCCACCACGCCGTGCCGGGCAGCAGCCTCCTGAAAGGCCACGGTGGTGGGCCCGGGGATAGGCTCAGCCCGGGCCATGGCGTCGGCACCGGCCCTATGCTGGGGCCAGAAGGGCGTGAAGGACAGCTCGGGATAAACGACCAGGTCGGCGCCGGCCCCTGCGGCCGTGGCGAGCGCGTCCAGCCCGCGCTGCAGAGAGGCGTCCGGGTCGGCGGTGGGCTGTTGCTGCACGAGGGCGACGGTCATGGGAGGCGCGTTGGGCCAACGGGAAGGAGATGCGGTAGGGGCGTTACGCGTCGGGACGCGCGCGCACGATGAACGCTTCTGGAAACTGTGCGCGGATGGTTGGCAGAACGTCCGTAGCAGCCTCGCGTGAGCGGAAGGCGCCCAGACGGACGCGGTAGTACGGCTGTTGCCAGACCACCACGGCGGGCATGTCGTCGGCTGCTCTGGGGGGACGCTCGTCAGGGCGCAGCGCTGCCCACCAGGACGCCGCCTGCTCGCGGACGGTCTCGGCCTCTGCCCGGTCGTCGGTGAGGTGCACCTGCACCCGATAGGCCGGCGCGTCCTCATCACCAAGCGATTCAATGGTCTGGCAGCCAGAGGCCAACAGCGCGATAAGGGCTACCCCAAGGATCCCACCAAATAAACGCAGGGCTACCGCCATCATGCCTGTTGATCTTCCGAAGCGGCCAGGAACGTAGCCACCACGCGTTCCACGTCTTGCACCGCCTCATGCAGTTCCGTCTCCTTACCCCACCACTGGGCGACGTCGTGCCGGATGGTGGCAAGCGAGGCGGCCTCTGCCGGGGGCAGATCGCCGTCGTGCATCGCCGCCTGCCAGGCCCGCAAGTTCTTGCCCGTGGCAATGGCCTGCGCCACGCGCTTCTGGTCGCCGCCCTCTACCGACCGGTACGCCTCGCCCATCTCTTCCATCGCCCGCTTCATAAGAGGGCGCAGGACGTGCAGGGCAGGGGTCGTAGACATCGGCAGGGCGGGTAACAGATCCAGAAAAGCGAGCGGCGCGTGCAGACCAATACTTAGGCGTACGTGTTCAGCATCACCGGCATGATGAGCATCAGCAGGTCGCGGTCCTCTTCTTGCTCAAGCGGCATCACCACACCGGCTCGGTTCGGCGAGCTAAAGTCGAAGGTGACCTCGTCGGCGTCCAGGTTGCTGAGGACTTCCTTCAGGTACTCCGCGTTGAAGCCGATCAGCATTTCCTCGTTGTCGTACTCGCAGGCCACCGTTTCCTTGGCCTCGCTGGAGCGCTCCACGTCCTCTGCCGAAATCTCCAGCTGATCGCTGCCGAGGGAGAGACGGATCTGGTTGGTCATGCTGGAGGAGTAGAGCCCCACGCGCTTCACAGCGGCCAGCAGCGCCTCCCGCTCAATCACGAGCCGCTTGTCGTTCTCGCCTGGGATGACGGCCTCGTAATTGGGGTAGCTCTCGTCGATGAGGCGCGCGATGACGCGGGCGGTGTCGAAGTCGAACGATACGTAGCTTTCATCTACCCGTACGGCGCAGGAGCCGTCGCCCGCCACCTTCTTGGCCAGGCTCAGCGCCTTCTCCGGGACGATGAAGTCGATCTCTTGCTCCGTCGTGAGCCCTTCCAGGGTTAGCTTCACCAGGCGATGGCCATCGGTGGCCACCGCACGGCCGTGCTCCGGCGTAATCTGAAAGTAGATGCCCATCATGGCCGGGCGCAGCGCATCCTTGCTGACGGCAAAGCTTGTTTTCTGGATGGCGTACGTCAGCAGCGGCGCGTCAGCCGTGATTTCGTGCGCGTCGTCCAGTTCAGGAATGGCGGGATAGTCGGCCCCGTCGTGGCCCACCATCTTGTAGTGCCCCTGACTGGTGGTGAGCCTGATGTTGAAGTCGCCGTCTGCGGCAAACTCGATGGGCAGATCCGGCAGTGCGCGCATGGTATCGAGCAGGCGCTTAGCTGGCACCGCCACGCGGTTGCCGCCGTCCGGGGTGCCATTGCTCTGAAACTGCACCGGCACCTGCTGCACAATGGAGATCTCCAGGTCCGTCGCGCTCAGACGCAGCGTGTCGCCGTCGCGCTCAAACAGAATGGATTCCAGGATGGGGAGCGTGCTTTTGGAGGGCACAGCCCCGGCCACGGTGGTCAGGGCCTCGCGAAGGTCGGCACTTGCAGTTGTAAATTTCATGGCTCTACCGGATGCAGTTAAAGGTCGAAAAAGGTGTACGACGGCGGCTCCTGTCGGGTCCGTTCGCCCGTGGAGCGTCGGGGCCGGAGGCGCGTGGGCCTACCGCCCGCCCAAGTCAATGCGGGTGCGCACTTCCTCCACCACATCCTCGAACTGGGGATCCGTGTCGAGGCGGTCTTCCACACTGCGGTTCGCATGGATGACCGTAGAGTGGTCGCGTCCTCCAAAATGTAGCCCGATGGTTTTGAGGGAGTGCTGCGTGAGCTCCTTGCAGAAGTACATGGCCACCTTGCGGGCCTCCACCACCTCGCGCTTGCGGGTGCGGGCGCGGACCAGGTCTTCCTCAATATTGAAATAGTTACAGACGATCCGCTGGATTTCCTCGATGGTGAGGTTCACGCGGGTATCGCTGATGAGGTCGCGCAGGACTTCCTTGGCCAGCGGCAGGTCGATCTCCCGGTTGTGCAGCGTCGCATGCGCCAGCAGCCGGATGAGCGCACCTTCCAACTCCCGGATGTTGCTTTTCACGTGGGTAGCCACAAACGTGATGACATCGGGGTCGATCTCGATGCCGTCGTCTTCGGCCTTGCGCTGCAGGATGGCGATGCGCGTTTCGAGCTCTGGCGGCTGGAGGTCGGCCGAGAGGCCCCAGTTGAAGCGCGAGAGCAGCCGCTCCTCAATGCTGTCGATGTCGCGCGGGGAGCGATCGGCCGACATCACGATCTGCTTGCCGTTCTGATGCAGCGCGTTAAAGATGTGGAAGAACTCCTCCTGTGTTTTCTCCTTGCCCCCAAAAAACTGCACATCGTCGATGATGAGCACGTCAATCTGGCGGTAGAACAGCGAAAACTCGCTCACGCGGTTGTGCTGGATAGACTGCACAAACTCCGTCGTGAAGCGCTCGCTGGAGACGTACAGCACCTTGGCGGTGTCGTTGGTCTCCTGCACGTAGTTGCCAATAGCTTGCATGAGGTGCGTCTTCCCAAGCCCTACGCCCCCGTACAGCAGGAAGGGGTTGAAGCTGGTGGTGCCGGGTTGCTGCGCGATAGCCAGCGAGGCGGAGCGGGCGAGACGGTTGCAGTCGCCTTCAATGAAGCGGTCGAACGTATAGCTGTTATTGAGCTGGCTGTCGACCTGCGCGCGCCGAATGCCCGGAATCACGAACGGGTTGGCGATGGGCTCCTGCTCGCCCTGCGGAGTACGGCCCTGCGGAGTGCGGCGCCGATCCGTCTGCCCTTGCCGGGCCTGCGGCTGGCCGCGCTGCTGCTGTTGACCCTGTGGGGAAGGCTGTTGGGCTCGCTCTTGCGAGGCCCGCCCGCCGCCTGACGAGCGGCCCGAACGCTGCTGCTGCTCGCCGCGCCGCCGCTGCCCGGCGTTACCGCTACCCGCAGAGCCGGAGCGGCCGCCCTGGTCTCCCGGGGAGGCTGCTGCCGGGACGCCGCCGGAGCGACTGGTACGATCCGCTGAGGAACCACGCGAGGGGTTGTTGGGCGCAGGGCGGGGCTCGTCAGCGGGGCGCCGTGCAGGCAAGTGCATGGAGGCCCCCTCATGCCCCTGCGTTTCATCTTCCTGCTCAATCACAATGTTGTAGAAGAGCCGCCCCTTGGGGCCCAGCACCTTCGTGATGGTCTTGCGCAGCAGACCAAAGTAGTGTTCTTCCAGCCACTCGTAATAGAAGCGGCTGGGAAGCTGCACCGTCAGTTTTACAAGTTCTTCTTCCTCCTCCAGCTTTACCGCTTTAAGCGGCTCAAACCACGTCTTATAGCTCTGCCTGTTGATGTTGTCTCGAACGATTTCGAGACACTCCTGCCAAACAGATTCGGGGGATTGCTCCATAGCCGGGGTTCAACAATACACTATTGCCGCTGGCCCGTGCCCCACGGGGCCTCTGCGGCTATAGTAAGGAATTAAAATTAAGGGCGCATGCCAACGTGGTGTCTGTATCGAGGGTCCACGCTTTACGCGTCTTCATACGCGCGGTATCATCGGGTCACCCTAAGGCTATGCACCAGTTATTAACATTAGATGAGGATAGAGGCGCACGTGCAGGAGAGGGCCTGGAGTGGCGGGACTTCGCGTCGCCTCCTGCTGTGCGCGGACCGGCACAAGTGCCAAATACCGCAAAATTAGGGCGTTAGGGCCTGCTCGCCGATGCGAAGTACTGCGTCTTCACCTCGACTTAAAGTGATACTTGCATCTGGCAGGCCGTACAAAACCAAGTTTTCAACAACTTACCCACACTTTGGGTCGGCCTGTGGATGACACACAGTATTCGCACAGTGTAGCAGTACAACGGGTCCCGCTGCGGTGCTCTACTCCGGGTAACCATCCCGTATAGCGGACATGCACAGCGGCTCGGCGTATCGCCGTAAGAGCCTCCGTTACGTTCCGGCGCAGCGCCCTGCATTACCGTACTGTTAACAACGTGCTGTATGGTATGAAGCGAGGGGGTGAACGTCAAGGCAACGCCTGTGGATTTCATAGAACACGAGCGGTTGGGGTTGGCCGGGAGTACCCCGATCCCGCGGGAGATTCATGCACGGCCTTCACGCCCTTTTGGAACCATACTTTTTCACTACAGGTATCTTCCGATCTGTGACTTACGGAGAATCGGCCTTGCTGCCGAGGATCCTTTCTGTTGAATCTGCGCCCGTGTGCGACCCTGCATCCCATGTTTGCTCTTGACCTCGCCCCGCTTGAACCCGGGGTTCATCATCTACAGCGCACGCCGTCGGCAGACGACCTGGGCCTCCCCGATGAGACGTTCAGCGACATCATTGTGGATCTGGTCGTGGATCATGGCGATCAGAAGGTGCTTGTCACGTTTCAGGCCCGTGCCACCGCGCACCTGCAGTGCGACCGTACGCTGCGGCCGTATGATGAAGAGGTGGAAGGTAGCTATGCGGTGCTTTTTGCGGACCGCTACGTGGCCACGCCAGGCATTGAGGACGACGATAGCACCGAGCCCTATGCAGAAGTTCGTGAATTAGAGCCTACGCAGCACATCATCGACCTCACTGAGGACGTACGCGACACGCTAAGGCTCGCGCTTCCGCAGCGCCGGGTAGCCCCGGGTGCGGAGGACGAAGAGTTGCAGACCACCTTTGGCGCAGAAGCCGATGCTGAGGCCTCCGAGGACGACATCGATCCTCGCTGGGAAGCCCTGCGTGCGCTGCGCTCGTCCAACGGGGGCGAATAGCACCCAACGCGGTAATTCTTTTTTTCTGATTACGTTTATTTTTTAGACTCATGGCCAATCCCAAACGCAGGCATTCGAAAGCACGCACGCGCCAGCGGCGCTCCAAGTACTACAACAGCCTCAAGAACCCCGAGGTCATGGAGTGCAATAACTGCGGGAGCCCTAAAGTGTACCACCGGGCATGCCCGAGTTGTGGTTTCTACCGTGGCCGTAAGGTCGTAGAGCACACCGAGTTGGTGTAAACGATAGGCTGGCAGCGCCGCTGGGGCTGTCGCACCAGTCCGCCTTCGCGCAAGAGTAGGTAGCCTTTCCCGTACGCGCAAGTTGCGTGCACAGCGTCAGGACTGCGGTTGCGTCACGCTACAGATCTCTTATCTTTGGAGAGTCCCCTGTATGGTCGCTCTCCTGCCTGACGCCTGCCGTCGAGCAGGATCGCGGCGCTTCTTGTCTCCCCAACCCTTTTCTGACCCTATATGGCTGTTCGAGTTGCTGTGGATGCAATGGGCGGCGACAATGCCCCGGCCGCGGTGGTCGAGGGAGCCATGCGCGCCATCCACGAAACGTCGCAGGAGCTGGAGGTGGTGCTGGTAGGGCAGGAAGCCGTGGTACGCGACGCGCTCGATGCGCATTCGGCCGCCGCTGACCTGCCGATCCATGTGCAGGATGCGGCCGAGGTTATCACGATGGCGGACAGCCCTACGGCGGCGGTTAAGGCAAAGCGCAACTCATCCATCCACGTGGGCCTTACCGCTCACAAGCGCGGCGAGGTAGGGGCCTTTATCAGTGCCGGTAATACGGGCGCCATTATGGCCGCCTCGCTGTTCCTCTTGGGGCGCGTCAACGGCGTACTGCGCCCGTCCGTGCCCAACATCTACCCTACCATCAAAGGCGAGTGCGTAGCGCTGGACGCCGGCACGAACGTCGACTGCAAGCCAGAGCATCTCGTACAGTTTGCCCGCATGGGCAGCATCTACAGTCGGCTGATCTTCAACAACGAAACCCCCTCGGTTGGGCTGCTCAACATTGGTGAAGAGCCGGGCAAGGGCAATGAACAGGTGAAGGCCGCCTTTCATCTCCTCACCGATACGCCTGGTATTCACTTCTACGGCAACGTGGAAGGCCGCGACGTGATGCATCACACCGTGGATGTGGTGGTGTGTGATGGCTTTATTGGAAATGTAATGCTGAAGTTCGGGGAGGGCTTTGTGACGGCGTACCCCATCATGGTGAAACAGACGCTGGCGCGGCAGGACGCCTCGCCCGAGGTGAAGCAGGCGATGATGCAGGTCATCAAGACGGTGACGAAGCGCCTGCACTACGAAGAGTATGGCGGGACGCCGCTGCTGGGCGTAGCGGGCAATGTGCTCATCGGGCACGGCAGCTCGTCCCCCCGCGCCTTCGAGCGGCTTATCCTGGCTGCTGTAGCCGCTGCCACGCAAAACCTTGCCCACTCCATCGCGTCCGTCTTTGACGCGTAGCACGGATCCGTCGCTCTCTCCCCTTCCTGAACCCTTCTCCCATGCCGCACGCAGCAATTACGGCCGTAGGCCACTTCCTCCCCGACGAACGCCTGACCAATGCCGACCTCGAAAAGATGGTCGACACCAACGACGAGTGGATCCGCACGCGGACGGGCATCGTGGAGCGGCGCATTCTGGATGAGGACAAGGCGACCTCCTACATGGCCTCCCGCGCGGCGCAGGAGGCCCTGGACAAGCGGGGCGTCACGGCCGATGAGGTAGACCTCATCATCGTGGCGACGGTCACCCCGGATATGCTTTTCCCCGCCACGGCGTGCCTCGTGCAGGATGCCATCGGGGCCTCCAACGCCTGGGGCTTTGATCTTTCTGCTGCCTGCAGCGGTTTCCTTTTTGCACTTTCCACCGGCGCCAGCTTTATCACGTCGGGCCGCTACGACAAGGTGCTCGTCATTGGCGCCGACAAGATGAGCGCCATCATCGACTACACCGACCGCAACACCTGCATCCTCTTTGGTGATGCGGCGGGCGCGGTGCTGCTTGAACCCGACACCGATGGCTATGGCCTGCTCGACGCCCATGAGCATGTGGATGGCAGCCACGATCAGCTCCTCTGCATGCCGGGCGGCGGGAGCAAGATGCCGGCCTCGCACGAGAGCGTGGAGGCGCACGCCCATTTCCTCAAGCAGGAAGGCCGGGCCGTCTTCAAGTACGCCGTAGAGGGCATGGCCGGGGTGGCGGAGGAGGTCATGGAGGCCAACGACCTCACGGGCGACGATGTCGCGTACCTCGTCCCGCACCAGGCCAACCTGCGCATCATCGACGCAACGGCCCGCCGCATGGGGGTCGGGCGTGATAAGGTGATGATCAACATCGACCGCTACGGCAACACCACTGCCGCCACCATCCCACTGTGCCTGCACGACTGGGAGAGCGAGCTCAAGCGGGGCGATAATCTCATTCTCGCAGCCTTTGGCGGCGGCTTTACGTGGGGCGCCTCCTACGTGAAGTGGGCGTACGATGGCGCCGACGTGGCTCGTACCAATCTTGCCGAGGTATCCGCCAGCCTGGGCTGATCAGCTGATTCGTTCCCCCTTCGAACCAACGATCGTTTCCTTTAGCATGGCTATTACCGCCTTTCTCTTTCCCGGCCAGGGCTCCCAAACCGTAGGCATGGGCGCCGACCTGTACGACGCCTCTGCTACCGCTCGCGCCCGCTTCGACGCGGCCGACGAGCAGCTTGGGTTTGCGCTGACGGACCTCATGTTTGGCCATACGGACACAGCCGAGGAGCAGCTCAAGCAAACGGAAAACACCCAGCCCGCGCTGTTTGTGCATAGCCTGGCTGCTATGGCCGTGTTGGACGCCCGCGGCCTCACGCCAGCGATGGTGGCGGGGCATAGCCTGGGCGAGTACAGTGCCCTGGCCGCCGCTGGTGCTATCTCGTTCGCCGACGGGCTGCGTGTGGTACGTATCCGGGGCGAACTCATGGCTGCCGCCGGGGAGGAGCGCCCGGGCACCATGGCTGCGATCATCGGGGCGGACGACGAAGCAGTGGAGGCTGCCTGCGAAGAAGCGCGGACAACCGGGCCTGGCGTGGTGCAGCCCGCGAATTTCAATGCGCCCGGGCAGATCGTCATCTCGGGCGACGAGGACGCCGTTAAGCGGGGCATGGAACGGGCAGAGGCCCACGGCGCCCGCCGCGTCATCCCGCTGCCGGTGAGCGGGGCGTTTCATTCGCCGCTGATGGATTACGCCCGCGAAGGCCTGGGCGAGGCCCTGGAGGCGCTCGACATCACAGAGCCCCGCTGCCCGGTGTATTTGAACGTGACAGCCGAGCCCACCAAGGACCCGGGCGAAATCCGTCAGCGCCTGCTGCAGCAACTGCTTTCGCCCGTGCGCTGGGCGCAGACCCTGCAACACATGCACCGCGATGGAGCTGAGCGGTTTGTGGAGGTTGGCGCGGGCCGCGTGCTCTCCGGCCTCGTGCGCCGCACCCTCGGCCGCGACGTGGAGGCCCTCCAGGCAGGCACTGCGGAGGAGTGCGAAGCGGTGCAGGCATAGCCCCTGCCTCGGCACTGGCAGGACCGAACATGCGCGGACCACGCGCGTGTTTTCCCGAACTTGAGTTCAATATGGTACGCACTCCATGCCCTTCCACCGCCAGTCAACATCGCTCAAAGGAGAACCCCGGGATCTCTTCTTCCTCCTTGGCTGGGCACTGGTGCTGATAGCCGTCTCGTATAGCCCGTTCGTGGGGCTTTTCCACACGCTGGTGTTCGTTCCGCTTTTCGCCTGCTATCTTGTGGGCCGTGGTGTAGACTGGACCTCCACCGCACTCCGGCCGAAGGTTGACTTCCTATTTATCGGGGGCCTTTGCGTTGTGCTGGTGGTGTTGAATGGGGCTGGTCTGATGGGCTACGTGCACGATTTCCTGTTTCTCGCGGGCCTCGCCTGCTATGCGACAGGGCGCTACGTGGAGGCCTGGTTGCGAAAGCAAGAAGCTGGAGTCAAGGAGGAGTCGGTCCGGCCTGCGGCGTAGCCAGCTGCTACTCGGCCGGTAGCCCGTGGCCACGATCGTGCGGTGCACGTTGCACCCGACGCCGCTATAGCTTTACTTGCCTCTCCGCCCGGCCCCTTTCTGCTTTGCGCCGCTGCCTGTGGATGCCTTTGCCCTTCGTGTTGCCTACCTCGGCCCAGCGGACCAGCTGGTCCGGCAGCGTGCGGTGCTGGGCGCTACACCCGTGCAGCGGCTGGAGGACGCAGGTACCGCCGATGTGCTCTGCATGGCCGCTCCGGCGGACGCGCGGTTTCGGCTGGCCGAGGCAGCCCTCAAGAAAGGGCTTCATCTGCTGCTGGCCTGGCCCCCTACCGCGTCGCTCACGGAAGCAGAACGCCTGGTACGGCTGGGCGAGGAGGCCGGGGTAGAGATTGGCGTAAGCCGGCCGCTCCGCTTTCATCCAGAGGTAGCCCGCTCGTCGAAGCGTGCGCAACTCGTGCAGTTGACGCAGGTGGTGCCAGAGGCTACACAGCCCCCGCCGTGGGCGCGCTGGATGGCCGATGCGGTTGATCTCTGCTGCGCCCTGGCCCATAGCCACAGCGTTCAGCGCATTGACGCCGAGGCCGTGCGGGGTGATAGGCCCTGGCCGACGGCGCTGGGCGCCGGGCTGCGCTTCCATAGCGGCACGTACGCGCAGCTCCACGTGCGGCGGGCGCCTACGGAGCACCGGCATCAGGTGTACCTGGGGCGGGGCGCGCAGCAGCAAGTCATCGATCTGACGACCGCGCCCGAGGAAGCCGCCGCTGCCGAAGCCCAGGCGTTTGCGCAGGCCGTGACGGAAGGCCGTCCGCCACCGGTGTCGATGCTGGAGGCGTTTCACACGCTGCGCCTTGTGGAGCGGCTGATGACGCGGTTGCGGTAGTTAGTTTGTGCGTGGGCGAGGAGGGAAGGGGCGAGGGGGAGTTTAGTAATTTTTGGCTACGTAGTTACCATTATGGCCGGCGATTAACCCCAGCAGGGGGCAATGATGAGGGCTTAGCCTGGATGGCACGGAGATGGACGTGCGTAGGGGCGGTTGCTTCTTTACCTTCCACCGCTCCTGCCATGCGCGTTGTACTTGCAGTGCTCAGCCTCGTCGTCTTCGTGAGCCTGAGCGGATGTGACACCCTCGTCCCCGCGCAGGAACCGCCGTTAGCTGATCCAGAGGAACGGGCGGACGTGATCGCGCGCGGAATCGAGGCCTTTCGCACGCCCGGCGTCATCGATGCGGGCGCCTCCTGTGCCAGCTGTCATGCCCCGGATGGGTTCGACCTGGCATATTTTGACTTCAGCGACGAGGACCTCCGGCGTCGTGGTGCAGCCCACGCCAGTGACAAACCCGGACTTCTGTCGCATGCTCAGTTGGAGGACATCGTGGCGATGGTGCATGCGCTACGCGCCGAGCACCAGATCATACCCAAGGATCCGAAAACACATCGTCCATTGCAGCCGGGTGGTGAGGTGCTACCGGGCGATACGCCCCAAGAGCGGGATTTAGCGTTTGGTCAGCAGCTCGAGCAAACGTTTCGGTTTGCATCGGTACCCGTGCTGGACCGGAAGGAAGCGATGCGGCAGCGTGATGAATGGCTCGCAGTGAATCCGCGGACGCTGCCTATCGGCATTCCGCTGAACCGATGGAGCGAAGATCCGCACCACGGACCTGCCCACGCGTCACTGGCCGACTGGCTGCCGCTTCTTCCGCGCATCGCACGGGAGGAATACACCGATGACTGGTGGGCCCTCCACAACGCCTATCTGGCCAACCCCACGGACGAACGCCTGTTTGCCCTGCTTAATAGTATTCAGGAGTACACGGGGACGAGCTATGACGGCGATGGTGCGGGATTCATGCGGCACAAGTACGGCTCTGTGCTTCTCGCTCAGCACTTCTTCCGGCGCGAGGTGACCGGGGGGAAACAGTTTGAGGACTATCCTGCGGTGGCCTTCCCGGTAGGCACGGGCGGGCATCGCAGTCGCATTCCCAGCCATGTCTGGCAGGTGGGCGACTGGGCCCGCGTGAACGACCATCTACCGAAGGCTGAAATCCCAGAGCACATCCTCAACCATGTGGCCGAAGGGCGGGATTTCCGTGAGGATATGAAGGACGTCAAGCTCTCCTGGTTTTGGTCAGGCTGGTTGTTTGACCAATCCCTCCAGTTCACCTGCTGCGGCAATTCGACGCGCAACGGGGAGTACCTCACGCACTTTATCAACCGGGACTGGAAACCGGATGATTCGGGCGTCAACGGAAGCGGGTACGGCATCCACAATGTCTTTTTCGCCACGAAGCGTCAGATCACAGAGAACTTCGACCCCGTCCACGGTCGCGACGATTACCTGCGTATCAACTATGCCAATTTCCATGGCTACGGCTGGGATATCAGCCGCGAGCCGAGGGATCATGAACCGGAGCGGCAGCGCCTCTATCGTGAGATCACGCTCAACAGCTACCGGATGATGCTGTACCTCTTACTCGACGCGTTTGAGACGAATGGTGTGCTTGAAGAACGGCGCGACCGGTGGCAGGAGCGGGTGATTCTTATGGCCAACTTTATCGAACACGCAAGCAAAGATGCACCCCTGGAGCACGACCGGGAACTGGTGGCGAAGCTGGAGGCGTGGCTTTGGTAGAGCGGTGGGAGGGCGAAAGGGCGTTTGGGCGGAAGGGCGTGTGGGCGCTGTATGGACCGGGGACATCCTACACAGGTGTTCGGAGACATGGGTAACACATCGCCAGCCAGCCACAGATAAAGGCGGAGGAGAGGAGGAGCCTCACTTGCGGCGGCTGAAGTTGGCGTTTACGAGCGGCAGCACCCGAAACGGCGCGGGGTTGTTTTGGGCGATGTTGAGGAGGCCGAGCTGTATGCCATGGAGCGAGCGGGCGTAGTTGATAAGGCCAATGGCGAGTCCGTGCTGCCGGCCGCGGAGGTCGTTGACGGTGCTGAAGGCAAGGCCACGGAGCCGCCCATCATCGGTGAGGCGGTTGTAGGCCGCGGAGACCAGCAGCCCGTCGATGGTCTCGCCACCGGCAGCAAGGCCGCCCCAGAGCAGGCCCCGCGCATCGCGTGCGCCCACCGCGCCACCGGCGACGAGCATGCCCTCCGTCCGTTGCGCCCCTGCCGCTACGCCGGCCAGGCCAATCCCGCGGATCGTGCCACCCGCGCCCACCGCGCCACCGCTCAGCGCGATTCCTGTAATGGTGCCTCCCGCACCTGCGGCTACGCCGCCCACAAGGATTCCGTGGACGTGACTGCCCGCCCCGGCGCCCAGACCGCCCACCGTGATGCCGCGCATCGTGCCCCCCGTGCCGGCACCAAGTCCGCCTACCATGATGCCGCGCACCCCGTCGCCGGCGCCAAAGCCCAGGCCGCCCACGCCAATGCCCTGAAACGTGCCGCCGGTACCAGCGCCAAGCCCACCCACGAGGATGCCACGCGCGCTTCCTCCCGCGCCGATCCCCAGGCCGCCTACCCCAATGCCCCGGAGCTGTCCGCCTGCCCCCGCGCCGATTCCGCCCATCAGGAGCCCGTTCACGTTTCCACCAGCACCCGCTCCAGCCCCACCGATGAGCACGCCTCGTGCTGAAGACCCGCCACCCGCCGCCAACCCTCCGATGATGACGCCGCGCGTTTGTCCACCGGAGCCAACGGCGATGGGGGATATGGCGACACCGCGGAGCTGCTCGCCCGCGAAGACGCCGCCCAGCCCCACGCCTATGCCATGCATCTCTGCGGCCGCTGTAAACGGCAGCCCGAACCCCAGGCCGTACACCCGTCCCGTCGGCTCATCATGCGGCAGCCAAACGGTCACGTTTGCCCCGATAACGCGCTCCAGGTTGGCATCGCGATAATTCAGGCGAAGGCCCGTCACCCGCGGCACATGGCCCAACCCGACGCCTACCTCGCCGACCATCAGCCGGGCTTTCCACAGCGTATCAGCTGCCGCGGTGTCTGCAGGCGGCACATCAGTGGCTACCGCAGGACGGATGACAAAGGCGATCAGCAGGAGAATAGAGAGAAAGGCGCGCATGGCGTAGGCGGTGTGTAAGGAGACAGGGCATGAAGAAGACGTGTAGCCCTACGGCACGACCGTGCACTGGTTACACACCCCCGCAACGAAATGAAGGCGGGGCGAAAGCAGAACAAACGCGCGTTCAGCATCATTCCGAAGAAGCCTTCAACCCCATCCTGCCTCCCGCTATGCCTGCCTCCCTTGCCCCCCTCGTCGATCAACAGCCGTACGGCGCCGTGCTGCGTCGCGTGGGCGAGGTGGCCGTCGCTGAAGGCATCGAGGCGTACGTGGTGGGCGGCACCGTGCGCGACCTGCTGCTGCAGCGCAAGACGACTGACATCGACTTCGTGACCGTTGGACCGGGCACAGGCATTGCCCTGGCCAGGGCGGTGGGCGAGGCGCTCGGCGGCTACTCCGTGCACACGTACGAGCAGTTTGGCACCGCGGCCGTCCGCCTGCCGGAGGCGCTGCCCTCAGGCGAACCGCTGGTGCTGGAGTTCGTCGCGGCGCGCAAGGAGAGCTACCGCCGCTCCTCCCGCAAGCCCATCGTGGAGGACGGAACGCTCGAAGATGACCAGCGACGGCGCGACTTCACCGTCAACGCCATGGGCCTGCACCTGCATCCCGAGCGCTTCGGCGAGCTGCTCGATCCCTTCAACGGGATGCGCGACCTCAACGAGGGCGTCCTCCGCACGCCTCTCGACCCCGAAGCCACCTTCGAGGACGATCCCCTCCGTATGATTCGCGGCGCGCGCTTTGCCGCCCAACTCGACTTCTACATCGTCCCGGGCGCTTTCGAGGCGATGCGGGTGGCGGCCGACCGCGTGGACATCCTCTCGCAGGAGCGCATCACCGAAGAGCTGCAGAAGATCATCTGCTCGGATCAGCCCTCCACCGGCTTCAAGATCCTGGAGTCCACCAACATCCTGGAGCGCATCTTCCCTGAGCTTACCGCGCTGAAGGGCGTGGACGAGGTCGACGGCGAGCGGCATAAGGACAACTTCTACCACACATTGGAGGTGGTCGATAACCTCGTGGAACGCACCGCCGACCGGCCCTGCGAGGGCGACACGCGCTGGCTGCGTTGGGCCGCGCTGCTGCACGACATCGGCAAGTCGCGCACCAAGCGGTTTCGGGAGGGCACCGGCTGGACGTTCCACGGGCATGAGGACGTCGGCAGCCGCATGATCCCGAAGGTCTTTCGGCGGCTGAAGCTGCCGCTGGATGAGCGCATGGACTACGTGCAGAAGCTGGTGGCGCTGCATCACCGGCCTGTGGCCCTGGTGGATGAGGACGTCACCGACTCGGCCGTCCGCCGCCTGCTTTACGACGCCGGCGATGCCATCGACGACCTGATGACGCTCGTCCGCGCCGACATCACGTCAAAAAACCCGCGCCGGGTGCGAAAGTACCTTGCGGCCTTCGACCGGGTAGATGAGAAGTTTGTGGAAGTGGAGGCGAAGGACCGCCTGCGCAATTTCCAGCCTCCGGTAGACGGCTACGAGATCATGGAGGCGCTGGGGCTGGAAGAAGGGGTGGCGGTGGGCATCATCAAGGAGTGGATCCGTGAGGCCATTTTGGAAGGTGAGATCCCGAACGAGCACGATGCCGCGTACGCGTATATGATGACGCACAAAGACGAAGCGCTCCGGCGCGGGGCCTTGTTCGACCACCTCATCCACGAACTGGAAGGCCCGGAAAAGCGCGCCATCGGGGCCATCAAAGAGGAAGTCTTCTGGGGGGAGGTCCCGGAAGACGAGGCGGCGGCGCTGGCACATCTGCACAAGGTAAAGGACGAAGCGCTGGCACCTCAGGGGGCGGGATGATTTTGTGAAGGGGCGAAAGGGCGTTTGCGTATGGGAGTTTGGGGGTATGGGGGTGTATTTGGATAGCATACCTGAATCTCGTCGTCCTGAGCGTAGAATCGCGCCTACTTCCTCGACTCCCCGACTCCCCGACTCCCACCCCTCAACACCCGCGCCAGAAGTGCCGCCACCACAGCACGGGCATCGTTATCAGGCCAGCGAGGCACAGCGCGAGGCTCCAGCCGGCCTTCGCCCAGCGGCTGAGGCGGTTCGTGCGAAGCACCCAGGCCAGGTAGTAGACCCACAGGAGCAGGCCAAGGACCACGCTTCCCCATAAGACGGTCGTGGAGAGATCGACCACGATGAGCGAGGGCGAGATATCGGCCGCTGGCGCAAGCCAATCGTTGATGAGGAGCCGCACGAACGCCTGGTAGTACACCAGCCACCCCACAATGCCCATGAGTGGTAGCACGGTGATGCCGCCGAGCACCAAGCAGGCCATGCGATGAGACGACGGTCGGGGGTTCATCTGGAGAAAGGATACCGGTACAAGCAATCAGCACGCTGTACGCGCAAGGTCTCATCCCGCTCCCGACACGGACGCGATCCTGCGCTCTGCCCGGCGAGGCGCGTGGCGGGTGTTCATGGTCCGCCGCCCGGCCGTGTGTTGCTACGGGCACGTAGTGGTCGTCGTGTACTGAAAGATGCGCAGCTGCGTGCGGCACGTCACGAAGAAGGAGCGGCCGTCGGCCGAGAGGCTGAGGCCGCGCGGGTCGGTGGTCTGCGCGCTGACGTCAAACGCGGTCACGAAGGAAGCGGTCGTCAGGTCGTACGGCTGGCTGAGTTGGTATTTCAGGACCTCCGCGCGGTCGGTGTCCATGAGTAGCATGCGGGTGCCGTCGCTCATGAACTCAATCCCGCGCACGGCCTGCTCCTCGGCACTGATATCGAGCGTAGCGCTGAGCGTGCCCGTCGCGATGTCCCAGGGCGTGGCGAGGTCCACGGCGTAGACGGCCTGCGCCTCCCGATCGTCGATGAAGAGGCGCGCGCCGTCGGAGCTAAAGTCGATGTCGTGGCCGCGCTTCACGAAATCCGCCAGGTTGCGGTAGTTCGTCTGCCGGGCGGAGCTCAGGTCCCAAGGAGCATCCAGGGTAAAGGCCCAGAGCTCCGTGCGATTGAAGACCCACAGCTTATGCCCATCCGGCCGAAGAAAAAGCCCGTGGGCGTGAGCGCCTTCGTCAGTGGTGCCGACGGTGGTGGAGAGGTCCAACGTTGTGATGGGCGTCGCGCCCGTGAGGGTCCAGGGCTCCTCCACCGCATAGCCCACCACATTGGCACTGCTGCGACCCGTAACGAAGAGCATTGTGCCCTCCGGGTGCCAGTGCGTAGCCCGAGCATTGGCCGTCGCCGGGCTGATGTCGAGCATGGTCTCCGTGTAGGTGAAGGCGTTGAGGTCGAAGCAGTCCGCCTCCTGCGCGCGAGCCGGTAGAGCCAGCGCTGAAAACAAAAACAGCAAACCCAGGAGGTAGGCGCAGGAGCGAAGGCGCAGGGACATGTAGGCACCGGGGATCATGAGGCAGAACAGAGCGATGCCCAACGTCCGCGAGCCGTGGGGGTTACCGCCGGCCCGGTTAAGGAATTGTAATCGGCCTTTGGCGCGCATTACGGCTTGCGCTATGGATGGGCGAGGTGCATGCGTAATGGAGGGCGTCGTTTCCGGATCGCGGGCCCATCCTACGCTCCGCCTGACGGGGGTGGCGTGCGAGGCATCTCGCGCATGGCCCGACGCAGATGCCTTGCTCTATCGACCTCATCCCCCCGAAGTCATCCTCGCGATTGGCGAGGATCCATAGTGCATTACCGCGCAGCAGTCTCGCAGAGTCTTGGAACGCCTGTGGAAACGCGGCACGCAGCCCCTGAGCGTATCGTGTGTACACCCTGGCGCTCCGAGGATGCCCGGGTATGGTTCCTCGATCAAGTCGAGGATGACTGGTTTGGGAGCGGGCTGCCATCGCGTACCGTGTGCTACCTGGGATCGCCTGTGATTGACGCTCTTGGGCCGAGCGTGGCACGGAGCGGCTTATTTAATGCCATCGTCCCCTCGAAGTCATCTTCACGCATGCGAGGATCCATATGATGGGGGCGCAGCGGTACGCTGTCAAGGGCAAGCTCCTGAGTCCGCGCGGGGTTCTTGCGTTGATAACCTCCGAACCCCCATTTCCGCGAGCCGGTGACGGACACTCATTAACAGCTCCCGCGACTGACCGCCACAGTTGCACCTTCTCGCAGCCTGTCGTACGTTGGAGGTGCGCATCTCCCCAAGCTTCTGATCGCTTCATGACGGCGTGGCTGCATATCCACTGGAGGGCCTGGGCCGTCGGTTCCGGGCTGGCGGTGGTCCTGCTCGTAGCGTCCCTTGCCTGGCCGCTGCCGGCCGAGCGGCCGGATGCGCCGCACACGCTCACTATCACCGATCGGCACGGCGAGGTGCTGCGCACGGTGTACCCCGACGGACGTCGGCAGCCGGTACCGCTGACGGCCATCGACACGACGGCCATCGCCGCGCTGATGGCCACGGAGGACCGGCGCTTCTACCGGCACCCGGGCATTGACCCACTGGCCGTCCTCGGGTCGATGCGGCAGAACGTGCAAGCCGGCCGGGTGGTGCGCGGGGCGTCCACGCTGACGATGCAGGTGGCGCGCGCGATGCGTGGCGTGACGAACCGCGGCTGGACCGACAAGCTGGCCGAGGCCCACCTGGCACTCCGGCTGGAGCTGCGCTGGTCGAAAGACCGCATCCTGCAGGAGTGGCTCAACCGCGTCTCGTTTGGCAACCGGGCCCACGGCATCGAGGCTGCGGCGCAGCTTTATTTCGGCACCTCCGCGCGTGACCTCACGCCGCAGGAGAGCACCTACCTGATCGGCCTGCCCCAGAGCCCCAGCCGCTTCAACCCCTACCGCCATCCTGACCGCGCGGCCGAGCGGCAGCGACATGTGCTTGGCGCGCTCGTGGCGGGAGGGACCCTCACCCCGGCGGATAGCGCCCGCTGGGCGAGCCTGCCGCTATCTCTTCGCTCCCGAAGCCAGGCGTTTCAGGCGCCGCATTTTACCACAGCGCTGCTGTCTTCTGCCGATGGCGAGCGAGCCCGCGAGTGGCGCACCACGCTCGACGCACGGCTTCAGTCCGAGATCGAGCGCCGCGTCACGACGCGCCTGCAGCCCCTCCGCGACCAGCGCGTGACGAACGCGGCCGTGGTGGTGCTGGAGAACGCTACGGGTGCGATCCGGGCGTATGTGGGATCGGAAGATTTCTGGAATCCGGACATTGCCGGCCAGAACGACGGCGTGCGCATGCGTCGCCAGCCGGGCAGTGCACTCAAGCCGTTCGTGTATGGCACCGCGCTACAGAGCGGCCGCTACACGCCGGCCTCCATCCTGCCGGATGTGCCGCTGGCGGTGCCGTCGGCCGGAGGCGCCTTCACCCCGACCAACTACGACCGCCAGTTCCGCGGGCCTGTGGCGGTGCGCGAGGCGCTGGCGTCCAGCTACAACGTGCCGGCCGTCTACCTGGCCCGTGAGATGGGCGCGGCAACGGTGCTGCGTACGCTGCAGGAGGCCGGGTTTGCCTCGCTGGACCGGCCGGCGTCGCACTACGGCGTCGGACTGGTGCTGGGCAACGGCGACGTGCAGCTGCTTGAGCTGGCGGAGGCCTACGCCGGGCTCGCGCGTGGCGGGCAGCGGCCGACGGCGCACCCGTTCCTGTGGCATCGCACCGCGTCCGGCGATACCCTGCACCGGCCGCCCGCGGTGCCGCAGCCGATGGGCCTCACGCCGGCTACCGTAGCGCAGCTCACCGATATGCTCTCCGATGACGAGGCCCGGCAGCCGGGCTTCGGCGGGGGTGAGGTGCTGCGCGCGCCCTTCCCACTGGCGGTCAAGACCGGGACCTCGCAGGATTACCGCGACAACTGGACGGTCGGCTACACGCCCACGCACACGGTGGCCGTCTGGGTGGGCAATTTCGATGGGGCCCCGATGCAGGAGGTAAGCGGCGTCACGGGAGCCGGGCCTATCTTTCACGACGTGATGCGCCTCGTGGGTGCAGGGGGCGCGTTCGACGGAGGTGAGGCGCTCACGGAAACGGCCGTCTGCCCTGAAAGCGGCGATCGTCCGGGGGCCTTATGCTCGACCACGCGGACCGAGCGCTTCCAGCCGGGCACCGTGCCGACCGATACCTGCACGGTCCATCGGCAGATAGCCGTCGACACCCGCACAAACACGCGGGCTGCGGAGGACACGCCGCCGGCTTTTGTGGAAGAGCGCCGCTACACCGTGCACCCGCCCGCATTTGTCGGATGGATGGAGCGGGAGGGACTGCCGATGCCGCCGCCGGCGTCTGCTCCGACGCCAGAGGCCGTGGCAGCAGCCGGCGACACGGCACCGCCGGGCGCGGACGAGGCACGGCGGGAGTCGCCGCTCGTCATCACGCAGCCGGCGCCCGGTGCCCGCTTCATCATCGACCCGACGCTGCGCCGCGCGCATCAGCGGCTGCACTTTGCGGGCTACGCGCCCGACGGGTGGACGGACCTCACGTGGCGCGTGGACGACGAGGTGGTGGAGGGGCCGTGGACGCTGGCGCCCGGCCGGCATACTGTCACGCTCTCCGCCCGCGATCCGCACGGCCACACGCACACAAGCCCCCCGCGGGCGCTCTCGGTCATCGAGCTGACCGAAACGCCCCCGACCCGCTGACCTTCTTCCCCCAGCTGACTCAGGATTATGCGTTTGTTTGACCTCGCCACCGATGCCGCGGACGTGCGGCCGGGCACCCTGTTTCCTTCGGTCGTTCCGTCAATTAGACGCGCGGAGGGGTGTGCCCTGCTGCTACCGCTCCTGCTTGCGCTGCTCCTGACCGCGTGCGGCACCGGGACGACGACCACGGACGACGGCGTGGAGTCGGTGTCCCTGACGGATCGGGGAGACCGCGAGAGCTACACGCCGACGCTCGACGGCCCGCTGCGCCTCATCAGCGTAAGTCCGCGGGGTGCGCGTACCACACACCGCGCGCGGCAGGCTATCACGGCGACGTTCAGCCAGCCCATGGTGCCGCTGGGGGACGCCCCGACGCCACCGGACTCCGTGCTCACCCTGACGCCGTCCATTGAGGGCAATCTCCAATGGGAGGGCACGCAGACGCTCGTCTTCCGCCCGGCGGAGGACCTGCCGGCGGCCACGGCCTTCGAGGTGACGCTGCACCCGTACCTTGAAGCGCAGAGCGGCGATCAGATGGAGGAAGGCTACACGTGGTCGTTCGAAACGGCTCGCCCGCGCCTGCTCTCGTCCAGCCCCTCCGATGGCGAACGCTTTGCCCCGCTTGAAGGGGCGCTGCGGCTCGACTTCAGCCTGTCGGTGGATGCGGACGAGGCCGCGCCCTACATCGATACCGGCGTCCTGCCGGTGGACGCCCCCACGAACGACGGCGACAGCACGCTCGTGCTGCCCTTCGCCGAGACGCTGCCGCAGGACTCCACCTTCACCGTGACGCTGGTCGAGGGGCTGCCCACCACCGCCGGTCCGCTCGGCATGGCCGACACCACCACCGTGCGTTTCCGCACGTACCCGCCGCTGCGGGCGGAACCGCTGGACCAGCCCGGCTGGCGCTACCCGGATGACGAAGACCGCTTCTCGCCCGACGACGGCCTGCAGTTTGCGTTCTCCACCCCCGTGCGCTTCGGCGACCTGCGCGAGGCGCTCTCCTTCGATCCTGAACTCACCTGGCCACCAGGCGTGGAGGCGCGGGATGCGCATTCCAGCACCACGCACACCATCACCGTCCCTCTTGAGGCCGAAACCAGCTACACGGTGCGTATCGAAGGGCTCACCGACCGCTTCGGGCAGGAGCTGCCGTTGACCGAGCAACGCTTCACGACGCGGGCGTACACGCCGTCCCTGTCGATCCCAAGCGGCGCGATGGTTGTGGAATCCAGCCAGATGCGCGCGCTGCCCGTCCGCTACGTGAACGTGCCGGAGGTGCGCATCGGCGCCGAGCGCTTCGCGAAGGAGGACATCGTGCCGGCCCTCCAAACGTACGACCGTCGCCACCGCGAGAGAGATGCGCGATCGCCCGTCGCCATGGAGCGCACGTGGACCCTCGATCCGTCGCCGACGCAACGCGTGGTGCGGCACCTCGTGCTCGACTCGCTGCTGACCGACGGCCACGGCGTCGTCGGGTGGCAGTTGGGCTACGACCGCGACGAGGAAACCGAGCGCACGCAGTCCGGCCTCGTGCAGTACACCGACCTCGGCCTCACCGCCAAGTTCAGCCCGCATCAGGGCCTGCTGCTGGTCACGACCCTCGGCGATGCCGAGCCGGTAGAGGGCGCGTGGGTGGAGATCCGCGACGAGGACAACGTCGTTCGCTGGGGCGGCAGCACCGGGGCCGACGGCGTCGCCCCCTTCCCCGGCTGGGTGGAAATGCTGGACTATGAAGACGACAGCCGGCCCACCCTTATCGCGATAGTCGAATATGGCGATGACATGGCCTTCACCAGCAGCGCCTACGACCGCGGCTTCCGGGCCTGGCGGTTCGGCATCCGGAGCAGCTTCCGGCCCGCGCCGGTGACGCGCACGGGCACGCTCTTCACCGACCGCGGCCTCTACCGCGGCGGCGAGACGGTCCACATCAAAGGCATCCTCCGCAGCCGCACCGACCGCGACTGGTCCGCGATCGAAGACTCGCTCCGTCTCGTCGTCCACGACCCGCGCGGCGACCTCGTGATAGACGAACACCTGACCTCGTCGGAGATGGGCAGCTTCGACACCACGTGGCGCATTCCACGCGGGGCTGCGCAGGGCACGTACGACATGCGCGTGGGGCTGGCCTCCGACGCCACGCTCCTCGCCGCTCGCTCGTGGCAGCGCGAGGGCATCACCTCGGGGTCGTTTCGGGTGGATGCGTTCCGCCCGGCCGCCTTCCGGGTGGAGGCCACCTCCATGGCGGATGAATACGTGGCGGGCGACTTTTTTGAAGGGCAGGTCAGCGGCCGCTACCTCTTCGGCGCGGGGATGCCCGGCGCGACGGCCTTTCTGCAGTTGCGCCAGGGGGTCGGCAGCCACCGTCCGCCCGGCTACGACGACTTCTCCTTCGCCGCCACCAGTGGAAGGGTAAGCGAGACGCTGGCGCGCGTCGACACCACCCTCAACGACGACAGCCAGGCGTCGCTGCGCACGGCCATCCCCGGCAACCCGCACGGCCGTGTAATGTCGCTCGAATGGCTTGGCCGTGTGACCGATCCCTCGCAGCAGGAAATCGCCGGCCAGACCCGCGTGACGGTCCACCCCGGGCAGTTCTACATCGGCGTCAAGCCCTCCACCTCGTACCTTGACCTGACGGAGACGGACGAGTTGACGGTTGACCTCATCGCCGTCGACCCGAACGGGCGTCCCGAGGCCGACCACGACGTGTCGGTGGAGCTCGTGCGCATCGAGTGGGACAGCGTGCGCGAGGTGGGGTCCGACGGTCGCATGACCTGGCGCAGCGAGGAAATCGAAACGGTGATCGACTCAATGACCGTGACCTCCGCCGAGGATGCCTCCCGCCGCGTGCGCTTCACCGTGCCCGGCGGCGGCCTTTACGAAGTCCGGGCCGCGTCGGAGGACCTGCGCGGCAACGCCATCAAAACCGACACGCGCGTCTACGCCGCCGGCTCGGGTTACGTGGCGTGGCAGCGGCAGGATGACGACCGCATCGACCTCGTGGCCGATCAGGATACCTACGCCCCTGGCGAAACGGCCCGCATTATGGTGCCCTCGCCCTTCGAAGAAACCACCGCCCTCATCACCGTCGAGCGCGACGGCATCCTCCAGAGCCGCGTCGAATACCTCACCGGCTCCTCGCCGCAAATCGACATCCCCATCGAGGAGGACTACCTGCCCAACGCATTCGTGAGTGTCATCCTGCTGAACGGCCGCACGGCCCCGCCGCAGGAGACGTCCGACCCCGGCGCCCCCGCCTTCCGCGTGGGCTACGTGGAGCTGCCCGTCGACGCCGGCGAGCGCCGCCTGACGGTGGACCTCACGCCCGACGCCGACACGTACCGGCCGGGCGGGGAGGTGACCGTCGAGGTGCAACTGCGCGACCACAACGACCGCGGCGTGCCGGGCGAGGTCACGTTCAGCGCCGCCGATGCGGGCGTGCTCAACCTCATCGGCTACCGTCTGCCCGATCCATTCGACGACTTCTACGGGCCGCGGCCGCTTGAAGTCACCACCACCGAAACCCGGCAGTCGCTGGTGAAGCAGCGGTCGGAGGAGCTCACGGTGAAGATGGAGGCGGACCCCGGCGGTGGTGGGGGCGAGGATGAGCTGCGCACCGACTTCTCGCCGCTGGCCCACTGGGAAGCCACGCTCCCCACCGACCGGCGCGGACGCGCAGAGCTCGTATTTAGCCTGCCCGAGCAGCTGACCACCATGCGCCTGATGGCGACCGCCCACACCGCCGACCACCTGTTTGGGCGGACGAGCACGGACGTCACCGTGACCAAGCCGCTCGTGGCGCGGTCGGCGCTGCCCCGCTTTGTGCACTACGACGACCGCTTTGAGGCGCAGGTGGTCCTGACCAACCGCACGGACACCGACGGCACCGTCACCGTGACCGCCGAGGCCGACAGCCTCCGCCTCCTCGACACGGACCCGCAGGAGGTGTCCGTCGCGGCCGGCGCCACCGCCTCCGTGTCGTTCAGCGCCCACGCCGATGTGGTGGCCGACACCGCGCAGGTGCGCTTCCGCGCCACCCTGCAGACGCCCGACGGGGAGGAGCAGGACGCCCTGCAGGTGGATCTCCCGCTGAAGCAGAGCACCACCACCGATGTGCAGGCCGCCTTTGCCTCCACCACCGAAACCGCCGTGGAAACCATCCGTCCGCCGGAAGGCCGCCTGGCCGGGCGCGGCGCGCTGGACGTGCGGCTGGCCTCCACCGCCCTCACCGGGCTGGATGGCGCACTGGAGCACCTGTTTACCTATCCCTACGGCTGCATCGAGCAGGAGACTTCCCGCGTGCGCCCGCTGCTCATCGGGCGGGAGCTCGTCGAGGCCTTCGACCTGACGCTGCCGTTCGACTCCGCCGATGAGGCCCTGCGCGAATGGGCCGGCGGGCTGCGGGACTTCTGGGCGGGCGACGGCTTTGCCATGTGGCCCGGCAGCTCCACCGCCTCGCCCTACGTGACGGCCTACGTGGTGCTGGCGATGGCGGAGGCGCAGGACGCCGGCCTGGACCTGTCCGAACGGCTCACCACCGATGCACTCGATGCGCTGGAGGACTGGGTGCGCAACCCGAGCGATCGGCCCGACTTCTACAGCGAGGAGGTCTGGGCGGATACCCGGGCGCTGATGCTCTACGCGCTGAGCCGGCACGACCGCGGCATACCGTCCGCGCTCTCGGAGCTGGCGAGCAACCCGCCCGCCTCGCCCGACGGCCTCAGCTACCTCCTCCGCACGCTCCATCAGATGGACGCCGACGCCCTCGTGGAGCAGCGGGCGCCGATCGCCGAGCGGCTGCGCGAGCGCATCCGCGTGGAGTCGACCCAGGCCTACCTCACCGCTCCCGAGGATAAGGACTTCGGCTGGATCTTCGCGAGCGACGCCCGAGCCACCGCGTTCGGCCTCTCCGCGCTGCTCGTCCACGACGCCTCCGCCGACTTTCAGCAGCTGGCCCAGCGCATGATCCAGTATCTGATGGATGAGCGGCAGCAGGGGCACTGGACCTCCACGCAGGACAACGCCGCCGTGCTGGAGGCCTTCCGCCGGTACGTGGACGCCTACGAGGCCGACGCGCCCGACTTTGCTGCGGAGGTGACGCTGGCCGGGCGCACGCTGATGGAGACCGCGTTCCGGGAGCGCACGGTGCGCAGCGAACACACGCGCGTCAGCGACGCTGACCTGCCCGATGATGCGCTGGAGCTCCGCGTCGCCAAGGACGACGGTCCGGGGCGCCTCTACTACACCGCGCGCCTGCAGAGCGAAACCGACGCGCCCGTCGAGGCCCGCGACCAGGGGCTGCGCATCGAGCGCACCATCGAGCGGCTGGACACCAGCGGGGAGGTCGTCGAAACGCTGGGTGCTGACCCGACGCTGCCGCTCGGCACGCTCGTCCGCGTGACGCTCCGCGTGCAGAGCCCCACCGACCGCTACTACGTGGTGGTGGACGACCCGCTGGCCGCCGGCCTTGAAACCGTGAGCGCCGCCTTCGAAACCACCGACACCGGCCTTCTCCGCGAGGCCGATGCCGGGCAGGACCGCTGGTGGGGCTCCTTCAACCATACCGAGCAACAGGACACCCGCGTGCTCCTCTTCGCCGACTTCCTGCAGCGCGGCGAGCACACCTACCGCTACGTCGCCCGCACCACCACCGCCGGCGACTTCCTGCACCCTGCCGTCGAAGCCGAGCAGATGTACCGCCCGGAGATTCGTGGGCGGACGGCTACGGGGCGGTTGGGGGTGGAGTGATTTCTCGTGCCGATGCTCCAGCGTCGGCACGCGCTTGGGGACGGTCCTCCGTCCCAAGTTTCCGAGTAGGGTAGCCCGTCCGATTAAGCAGGTTGCCTCAAACCAAGCAGGCCGAACGTTGCATCGCACGCGGAGCTTGCTAAATGGGCGCTCCCACGCAGAGCATGGGAGCGAGATGCAACGCCTCTAAGGTGGCTACCCTTGACCCCACTATGTGGTACTTTCTTTCATATCATCCCTACGTCGTAGCCACATATCGACCTTGCAAACAGTGCATTCTGGCCGTAGCTTCTGGACATGATTGTTTACCTCGACACATGCAGTCTGCAACGTCCACTCGATGATAAGACGCAGCTACGTTTACGCATGGAGGCGGAGGCGATCTTGAGTATCATTGACTTGGTCGAAACCGGCACACTCACGCTCCTCTCGTCAGACGCTTTGGCGTATGAGAATGGGCGCAACCCACACCCGACCCGGCGGCAATTCGCCCGCGAGGTGATTGCCACTGCATCGAAGCATATCGCGTTTTCCGATGCCGTGGAGAAACGAGCCGAAGAGCTAAACCGAGCAGGGATCAAGACGTTAGATAGTTTACATCTGGCTTCGGCAGAAGCTGGCCGTGCAGATTTCTTTTGTACTTGTGATGATTCATTCTTGGCGAAGGCAAAGCAGGAAGCCAGAGGATACATGACAGTTGTTTCACCCTTGGCGCTTGTGGAGGAAATAGAAAAATGACCGTCCCAACGAGATCCCTTAGCGAAATAAATGCGGATGCCATCGAGGTGCTTGCCCGTGAGTTGGGTGTGGCGGACACCGCACGCTTTATCAATCAGTTTACGACGGGGTATGGCAATTACACGGAGGAGCGCAAGAAGCTTTTCGATGACCTAACGCTTGACGAGGTAGCCAGCGAGATCCGTCATAGGAAAGGCAAGGATGGATAATCAGCACCCAACCTTTAACTGGCCTTGCGCTTCCATGCAAGTTTTTCTGACCACCGAAACAAACGCCCAGTGGAAACCCCTGCCGAAGCAACAGAACTGAGACGGGCGATCGGGCACTACCTACAGGATCGATTTGAGCTAAAGCTTGATCCGACCCATCTGGGGCTCAACGGTACGACACTTGTAGCACTAAGGAAGGCCTTCGATCTGTACTTTTGAATACGGATGCAACCGCTTAATGAATGGCCAGCCGGTACCATTGTGGTTGCGAGAATTGGATTTGCGGAACCCCGAGTGGGACATGGATGCTCACTCATCGAACTTCTCTCGTGCCAATGCTCCAGCTTCGGCACGCGCATCAGGACGGTTCTACGTCCACTGCCAGCGCACCAAGCCTGTGTTTTCTCGCTACGCTCACGCTGATAGGACCGCTCTACCGTAGCCTTGCACGCAGCGCGTGGGATCGAGCAAAACGCCCGTTCCCTCAGTCGTGGAGAGCGCTGCATCACCCTGGTCTGCAGACGACGAACGGGGCTGCTGTTTTGCTATCGGCGTAAGGTAGCGGCTCTCGCGAAAGGCTCGTACCTCAGGAGAGGAGCGCGCCTGAACACTGCCACCACACGTCCGTCATCCGGCGAAATGTCCGGATTTAGCCCCCAATTTCGCATTAGGGGTATGTTCATCGTCCGGTAAACTCTAATGAGCGGGGGCGCGTCATGCGGTGGGTACCCATAGGGCTGGGATTCTTCTTGATCTTCTTATTGACCGCTTGCGGCGACGACGTAACGGGGCCGGACCCCGATCCGACGCCGACAGATCCGGACCCGACGCCCAGCGTGACGGCGGACGCAGGGGGCGACGGGGACGCCGTTGTGGGTTTTGAAACCGGTGCTGATGGATCGGCTTCCTCCGGAAGCGGCAGTGTAACCTTCAACTGGGAACTGACGGCGCAGCCCGAGGGCAGTACCGCTACGCTAAGCGACACGGACACGGCTACTCCAGCATTGCTACCGGACCTTCCTGGCACGTACGAACTTACCCTGACGGCGTCCAGTGAAGGCGAAACGGATACCGACGTGGCCACCATCTCCGCTATCGCCCGCCGTGTTTTTGTGGATGCGGTAAACGGCACGGATGCTGAACGCAATGGCTATCTGCCCTCGACTCCTCTGCAATCCATCGCTGGGGGCCTTGGCGTGGTGTGGCTTAACGCGAGCGACGCGTTTCATCAGGTAGACAGCCTACGCGTGGCCGAAGGACTATACGATGAAGCCAACGGGGAGACCTTTCCCATCACCTTCCCGGAAAACCTCATCGTGCAGGGGGATGAAGCGGCCGACCGCAACACGATCCACCTGCTGAGCCCGGACGTCGACCGGGAGCCGGCCGTCATCCTGCCGCCTGGTGTTGTCATGCGCCACCTGCATGTAGAAAACGGCTACACGGGAAGTGACGCGAGCGGCGATCCCGATGCCCTATTTGTGACCGACGGGGCCTCTATCGCGTCATCGCTTGTGCAGCTTGAAGACCTGACCCTTACGATGAGCAACCCCGGCGGAGCCGCCCTCTCTGCTGGATCGGATATCCGCGTAGACGTGCGCGGTACCGAGGACGCCAGCCTGGTCGTTGATGGAAGCAACGTGGGGAAGGCCTATGCCACACGGTTTAACACGACGAATACGGCGGTCGTGTTTGACTACGTGTCCTTCGAGCGCATGGGAAGCCCTACGTCGGGGGGTGCGCTTCGCATTGGTAATGCAAGCACCAACCATCAAGTGACGATTCAAAACAGCACGATCGCACCGGGCAATACGCCATCGAATACCGGCCAAGCGATTGACCTGCGAGCAGATCAGAGCACGCTGGTGCTTGAGAATGTGACCGTCACTTCAAGCGACGGGACGGCAGACGGGACGCGCTTTGTCCGTGCCCTCAACATGGGCAACGCCCAGCCCAATACCAACGTGACGGTGCTCAACTCTACCTTCGAGTACATCGCAAACACGGCGGTGCTGCTGCGGGAATCTACGTGGACAGTGGCCGATAGTCGGATCGCAGGTGTAAATACGCAGGATCCGGACGATGTCACGTTTCTCAGCAAGGCGGGTATCGTTCAACTGGACGGCACCCTGACCCTGCGCAATACCACGATTGAGGACATCAACGGCAGTGGGGTCATCATCCTTGGCCCAAGGACGCCCAATGATGAGGGGTTCGTGGTCTCGCTCGGGACGGAGGAGGCACCGGGCAACAACACGTTCGCAGGCATTGAAGGATTTGACGTGGATGATGCTCGCGACGCCGACCGATCCGTCGTCGGTGAGGTGCAGGCCATCGGCAATACGTGGTCCCTTGGCAGTGCGCCCCGCTGCGGCGAATCCGCCCAGGACCCGGAGGAGACCGAGATCCTCATCCGGGACGAGGGGAACGCCGTCCGCTGGGGCACCGGCAGTACGGAGGTTTGCTCCAGATAAGCCAGGTGGCAGGAGAGCCTACCTCGCGCGTGCCCGATGGTCAAGCAATTACGTCACTCATACCTTTTCCCCTGTCATCCCATGGTCAATCACGTTGCTGTTTCCGGTGGGTTCACGGCACTAAAACACAGGTATTCATGCGCCCTCCTGTCGCGGTGGGGACGCGTGGTCCGCGTCCTGATCTATTTATTGATCTCCTCCTGTAGCGCATTTGCCGTACAGGCGCAGGCTCAGGAGCCGGAGCCACCGGCTGACGGCGTCTACGCTACCTCGCTCACTATCGATGCACCCCTCGTGCTGTCACCCTTCGATTTGCCGGGGACCACCATTCAGCTCGAGGTTGTGCTGTTTGAGCAACCGGTGCTGGGTATCGGCACCGGTTCTGCTGTTGCCTCCCTCGTGGATGATCGGGGGAAGGACCTGCTGCAGGAGGAAAGAGACCGCTTACCGGAGATCGACCTCTATTTCGAGGAGATGTTTGGTATGACAGCCGGGGAGCGGCGCGATACGGGCCACATCATCCATGATGAGGTTTCGGCAGAAACGGACTGGGGGTTCATTACGGTGCCTGTGCGCACGCTTGGCCTCCCCTCTTCTGATGCAACAACGCTGACTATCGAGGGGACCCTTGAGGTGCTTATGGTGGGGGAAGACGAGCGCGCGGTGCAAATGGAACACCTGCAGTACGTATCGCTGGACCCTGACCGGAGTAACTATTTTTCCGTGGAGGGAGAACAGGTAACATGCCTGCGGGACGCCTACGATGCATCCACCGATGTCAGTGAGTGGTATTGCTATGGCCCCGGGCGTGTGAAACGGGTCGAAGTCGTGGGTCAGGAAGACACCCCTCCGCCGTCGGCTAACGACCGTGTCAATTTAGTCGTCATCGGCCCTACCGAAAATCTGGAGCTCTCCTTCATATATCCTGTCCCCGACGTGACGGAGCTCCCTTTTGCCCTGAAGTTGGGGCTTGGGTTGTAACCGACGATCCCGGGTCATTTGTAGAAGCGCGCGTTTGGGGGCGCCACCGGTAACCATCACGTCGGCGAGGACGTGACGCGCTCGTCGAAGCGGTCGACCTCGCGCAACGCTGCCTGTTCGGCCCGATCCGCCAGCTCGTCGATGATGCAGGCGCCTCGGATCAACCAGCGACTGGCGAGACCGAAGCCCGATCCGTTCGCGCTGTCGGGCTTTGGCATGCGGATGACGAAGACGGATCGCGAAATACAAGCAATGGCGTCTTTCTCGCTTCTTCTCTACCTTACGTGTGGCCCGCAGCAGCTAAAAGGCTACTCGTGGGGCCGCCTGTTGCAGCCCCCTTACCTATTCACCGCTGAGGAGTCGTACCATGCCAACGCAATCCAACGAACCCGTCGTCGAAGCGCTCGCTGAGCTTCTTGCCAGCAGCTACACCCTGTACCTGAAAACGCACAATTATCACTGGAATGTGACAGGGCCGATGTTTACGACCCTGCACACGCTGTTTGAGGAGCAATACACCGAACTGGCGCTTGCGGTTGATGAGATCGCCGAACGCATCCGCACGTTGGGCGCGTTTGCACCAGCCAGCTTTACCGCGTTCGCCGAGCTGAGCGTTGTCAGCGAAGAGACGGGACACCCCAAGGCGGAAGAGATGATCCGTGTGCTCGTGGCCGATCAACAAGCGATTTCGGATGCGGCCCAGCGGGTAATTGAAGCAGCAGAAGCCGCAAACGACTCAGCCAGCGAGGATCTGGGCACCCGGCGCATGGACATCCACGAGAAAAACGCCTGGATGCTGCGCAGTCATCTGGAATAGCGGCTGCTCCAGGATCGCCCAGCCAGCCCCGCTGGTGACCGGTACGGCGGCGCGTACATCCGAAGCACAACCCTGCACCCCCGCCTGCGTCGTGGCCGCGGCCCATAGCGTGGCTCAGGGGGCGCCTCCGGGCGAACGGTAACGGACGTACGCTTATCCCCAGAGGTCCGCCTTCGTGTACGGCGTGCCCGCCGCCGTCCAAAGGTCACCCGAGAGGTAGCGGCGGCCCCGATCGAGCGCAGCGATGGCCTCCATGTCCTCGTCGGTCAGCGTTACGTCTACCGCAGCCAGGTTTTCCTTGATGTGTGCGGGGGTCGTGGACTTCGGAATCACCGCGGTTCCACGATGGATCGCCCAGCTAATGAGCACCTGTGCGGGGGAAGCGTCGTGCCGCTCGGCGATGGCATGAATGGTCGGATCCTCCAGGAGCACCGGTTCGTCCTCCGCCTTCATCTCGTCCGGGCGGTCCTTGGAGCCAAGCGGGGAGTAGGCGGTGAGGGGAATCCCAGCCTCCCGCGCAAACGAGAGCAAGTCCGGCTGCTGCAGGTACGGATGCAACTCGACCTGATTTATTTCAGGCGTGACACTGCCGGCGTCCATCAGCGCCTGTAGCGTGGACACGCTGAAGTTCGAGACGCCGATATGGTGCGCAAGGCCAGCCTTCTTGACGTCTTCCAGGGCGGCCCAGGTTTCCGCAAGCGGCACATCGTCGAGCGACACAAAGTCGTCCGGCCCTTCCGGCATGGTCGTCCCCGGCGTCAGTGCCACGGGCCAGTGCATGAGGTACAGGTCAACGGCCTCCAGCTGGAGGCCGGCGAGCGTCTGCTCCAGAGCCGGCCGCACGTCCTCCCGGGCATGGGCGTCGTTCCAGAGCTTGGAGGTGATCCAGACCTCGTCTCGGCTGACGACGCCGTCGCTGAGGGCCTCCTGCAGGGCGTTGCCCACCTCAGGCTCGTTACCATAGATCAGCGCGCAGTCAATATGGCGATAGCCGACCTGCAAGGCCGTTTTTACCGCCTCGTACGCATCGCCCGGGGCAGACTTCCAGGTGCCGAGGCCAAGCATGGGCATTGTATCGCCGTTTGCAAAAGAAATGGTTTTCATTGGATACGCGGGGGACGATGGAGGAGCGCGTTGAAAGTGGCTTATGGCGCTTCCCCGACGAGTGATCCCTACGATCACAGCAACCCCCTCCCTCGCGGACCAGCTTCAACCACCGTTCCTGTTCTCCGGCCCTGATGGGTTGGCTGCGTCTGCCGAGGAGGTGTATGCCAATGAAGTAGACAAGAGACCCGGCAGGAAACCCCTGCGGTGGGGACGCCGGCAGAAGCTTCAGGGTACCCGGCGTTGTACGGGCAAGCTGCAGGCTCTGCGTACGCGAGGACGCAGAAGTTCAGAGAGCGGTCGATAGGCACCTTATTTGACAGTAACCCAGTGATGTTGCCGTGCGCGTACCGATGAGCGGCCAGGAGACTGGGCCGGACACCCGTGGGCGTGCGCTGTCGCCCCCTGCCCCGGAGGTCATGCCATGAGAAAACGTCGTCCCCACCAACCCCGTTCACCGCAGGAGGGAGTTGCAGGCCTGCTGCTTTTGCTGCTGCTTTTGCTGCTGCTTGGCCTGTCCCTTGCGGCCTGTGCAGAGCTGCCGTCCGCTGAGGATGCAGGGGCGACGCTTACGTTCGCGCTCCCGTCGCAGAGTTGCGACTTTGCGTTGTCGCCGGATGGGCGCTGGCTCGTGGCCACCGACCTCGTCCGAACGACCGACGCCGCCTCAGGCATCGCGCATGGCGTCCGGCGTCCGGTGCTGGTAGACCGTGAGACCGGCGCGCCCCAGGACCTCAGGTTCGCTGCGCAGGCCGACACGTTGCGGCAGCGCGGGCTGGCGCCCCAGGGGGTGGGCTGCTTTAACCGGGATGCGTCGGCCCTCTACTTTGCCCGCACCCGCCTCACGGAGGGGCGGCCTGAGCGGGCGGCGTTTGTGCTGCGCCTTGATGCGTCACCGCTCACGGTCCGGGCCGTGGCGGCGCCGGACTGCCGCGAGCCCGACCCGCCGCCGCCACCGCCTGTTCGGCGAGAGCAGCGCTCTGCCAAGGAAATCCGACTGTATCATGCGGAGGGACACGAGCTGGCCGCCCACCGGCCGCACAGCCGCTTGAGCCAGCGCATCCACCTGTATGCCCCGGACGACAGGGACTGGCAGAGGAGCTATGTCCCTTCGCCGGATGGGGCGTGGTTGGCCTACCGGGTGTCCGAAAGAGGCGCGCTTGGCTTTTCCGCGCCCTCGGTTGCGTATGTGGTGCGCCTGCGCCCGCCCTACCGCGCGGCCCCTTACAGCCTGGGGCGTTCCCTGCACGCGATGGCCTGGGGCCCCGAGGGCGCGCTCTACGCCTGTAGCCGCTATGGCCCCCACGAGCGGGCCATCGTCCGCTGGGATCGGGACCTATTTGAGTGAGGTAGGCCTCAGCCGGTGCGTGAACCGGCTGAGGGAGGGCACGCTGCTTCCTTTTCGGGCCGTGAAGTGGTATCTTGCCGTCTCTCGCGTACACCGTGGTTGCCGAACTTCATGACGGACGTGTTTGACATCCTGCAGGGCCCGCTCTTTTTTCTGGGCGAAACACCGGTGACGGTTGCGACCCTGGTTTACTTTGCCTTGCTGCTTGTCCTCGTGGCAGTGGCCACCCGCTGGGCACGGCGCCTGCTGCGCAAACAGTTGCAGGTGTGGACGAACCTTGAGTCCGTGTTGGTAGAGTCGCTCGCTCGCATCGTCGGCTATGTGGTGCTGTTCATTGGGCTCCTGATGGTGGTGCAGATGCTGGGCGTAGACCTGACCTCGCTGGCTGTGTTGGCCGGCGCGCTGGGGCTGGGTATTGGCTTTGGACTGCAGAACATTGTCAATAACTTTGTGAGCGGCCTCATCATCCTGGCCGAGCGTCCGATTCAGGTGAACGACCGCGTGGTGGTTGGCGGCACCGAGGGGAACGTCACGCGCATCGGCGCGCGCAGCACCATGATCCGCACCAACGACAACATCATTATCATCGTACCGAACGCCGAGTTCATCTCGGAGCGCGTGACCAACCTGAGCCACGGCGACGCCAAGCTCCGCATTCGCGTGCCGTTTGGCGTCAGCTATGAGAGTGACGTGCGGCAGGTGGAGCAGCTGGCGCTGGAGGCGGCGCGGAGCGTCACCGGCACCCTGCGCGATCCGGGACCAGCGGTGCGCTTCCTCGAGTTTGGCGATAGCGCGCTTGAATTCGAGCTGCGCGCCTGGACGATCCTCCGCGCCGACCGCCCGGGCCTGTTCAAGAGCGATCTGTATTTCGCCCTGCTGGAGGCATTCACCGACCACGGCATTACCATCCCCTTCCCGCAGCGCGATCTGCACATGAAAACCGCCGTTCAGCTTGAAAACGGACGCTCGGCTGATGCTGTGACGAGCGCCGACGACGCGTCGGACCGATAGCACGCTGCGGGCACGTGCGGCGCAGGAATGCGTTGCGTGGCCGTACCTGCCTTTCTCATCCACGGACGGCCCCACCTCATGCCCGACTCGTCCTCTGCCCTGCAAGAGCGTGCCCAAGCTATTGCCCGTACGGCGCAGAGTATCATCGGAAAGGTGCGCCAGCTCTCACTGTACGCGGCGCTGTCGGCCGTCTGGCTCTGGGGCGTCGTGTTTGTGCTGACGGGTGTGCTGGAGTACACGCTCGTGGCCCTCACAGCGATTCTGATTGGACTGGTGATGCTGCTGCCGGCGGGCCTGCTCTATGCGCTGACCCTCGGCCTCAACGAGGTGATGCACCTGCCCGAGCGGGTGGCGGCGATGGCAGAAAGCGGGCAAGCCCACATAAAGGAGACCATCAGCCTATCCGCCGGCGAAACCGAAGCGCAGCGCTGGTGGCGCATCGGGAAGGTGACCGCTGCGCTGTGGAAGATGCGCCGGCTTGTGGTGGAGTATAAGGGGATGCTGGTGCGCTACGCGGCGGCCGTCCGCCTCTTTACGCTGCCCGGCCTGCTGCTCCTGCTGGCGGCCCTGCTGCTGAGTGTTCTACAAATCATCGCCGCCGTGCTCTCCGTGCCTGTGGTCGCGCTACTCGTGCTGCTGGTTGCGTAACGGGCTCGCCCTGCGTTGGCTATCTTCAACAAAATCAACTATGAAGCAAATGTGAAACCGTGACCAGTGTCCGCGGTACGATGGATAGAAGTGCAGTATAGAATTGGCGCATATATTTGATGTAATCCGCGCCTCACCTACGATGGGAGATGCTCATAAAGGCTTATGGACGCAGATACCTCCGGCGACGAGTCCGCGCAGTTGCGCGAGGAACTGGCGGCCTGCCGGCGAGCGAATGAGGCGTTGCGGCAGCGGCTTGCCACGGAGGCATCAGGTGCTTCGCAGGTACTCCTGAATGCCCTCCCGGCGCATGTGGCCGTGTTGGATGCGGAAGGCACCATTCTGGCGGCGAACGAGGCCTGGCGGCAGTTCGCAGTGAAGCAAGGGGGGAAGCCACGCGGC
>LFFM01000196.1_pt1 | contig 40187 bp, 24 predicted proteins | sample 643131 | NCBI WGS metagenome assembly LFFM01 (sample SAMN03777445, study PRJNA286221) | soda lake metagenome | biome: soda lake; feature: Kulunda steppe; material: water; isolation source: sample Tc-Br brine of Tanatar trona crystallizer | place: Russia: Kulunda steppe | collected 2011-07 | reverse complement strand
TGTCGCCGTCGACACAACTGGCTCCCAGCGATGCCTGTTCGGAATTGGTCATCCCGCAGGCCGCCCCTTCGATCTGGTCGTCATCGTCGGTCTGGAGCATATTGCAGGTCGTATCGTCGAATTCGCAATCGACGGGCGCCTGACAGCTGGTGACCGGGATCTCTCGACAGACGTCGAAGGTCCCCTCTTCGCCGTCCTTTTCGACAGTCGTCTCCTGACAGACCTGGAGTTCATCGCATTGCTCACTGTCGGTACAGGGCGCCGAGCAGACGTCATCGAGGCATAATTCGGAGCGACAATCGGCATCGTCCTGGCAGCTATCGCCGGGTTCACCGCCGTCATTATCGGGAATGCAGGCCTTCTCGAGGCTCCCCTCGGGGTCGGCGATGATGGCGCAGTACTCACCTTCAAAGCAGTCGGCGTCGATCTGGCAGGCATCGAGGGCGTCGAAGTCATTGTACTGAAAATTCTGATCCTGATTTTCGACGCTATCGGACGAGGTGTCGTCGCCGCAGGCCGACGTGGCGGCGATGACAACCGACACAGCAACGAGAGCAGCAAACCAGCGCAGGGAAGTCGTATTCATCATCGCATCCTTTAAGGACAACTCGGTCATCAGCGAAAACGTGTGGGCTCCGTCGTTCGGCGCCTGTTATCGAGACTGATCGAGTAGGCGTTTTATTCAGCTTCGATCCAGACGACCCGCCCTTCGATGCGACCGCGGCGCATGGAGACGCCGTACATCTCGGAGACCACGTCCGGTGTAAGCACCTCATCGGGGGGACCGTCGACACAGATGCGGCGATCGGCGATGGCGATGACGCGGTCGAAAAAACGATGGACCAACTCCAGGTCGTGCAATACGGCGATGGCACCGGCGCCGCCGTCGGTGTGACGTCGCACCGTCCTGAGAACGCGCGAACGGTGGCGCACGTCGAGGCTCGCCGTCGGTTCGTCGAGTAACCACAGCGGAGCGTCGGCGACCATCGCCTGGGCCAAAAGTGCACGCTGCAACTCCCCGCCACTGACCCGCGATACGGGCCGGCTCGCCAACTCCGAGATCGCCATCTCTTCAAGCGCCGCCGTCGCCTGTTGCAATTGCCGACCACTGGGTACAAAGTCCCGGGATCGGGCGAAACCGCCCATGAGCACAAATTCCAACACCGAGTAGTCGAAGACCTGGGGCGTCGTCTGGGGAACGACGGCCATCCGCCGCGCCACATCGCGCCGGCTCAACGTCTCCAGCCCCTCCCCCTGAACGGTCACATGGCCCTCGTCGGGCGTCAGCACACCGGTGAGGACCTTCAACAGCGTCGTCTTGCCCGCCCCGTTGGGTCCCACGACACCGACGGACTCGCCGGCGTCTACGGCCAAACCGACGTCTTCGAGCACCGGCGCATCGCCAAAGGAGACGGTGATATCCGTGGCCTCGATAAGAGTACTCATCACCACCTCTCCGAGCGCTGAAACGAGCGCCACAAAAAGTACAGAAAAAGTGGCGCCCCGATCATCGACGTCAGAACGCCGACGGGAAGTGTGGTGCCAATCAGCCCGAATCCGCCTCGAGCCAGGACGTCGGCGACCGTCAAAAACGCGGCGCCGCCAAAGGCGCAGGCCGGAATCAGCACCCGGTGGTCGGGGCCGACGACGAGGCGGATGGCGTGCGGGACGACGAGTCCCACAAACCCGATGATCCCCGAAAATGCGACGGCGACGGCCACCGCCAGACTGGAGACCACGACGGTGATTCGGCGAACGCGGCCCACTTCCACGCCCAGATAGGCGGCCTGCTCGTCGCCCAGAGATACCACGTTGAGATCGACGGCGTAGCGGTAGATAATCCCGATGCAGACCGCCATCAATACGGCCACGGCGATCATCACCGTCGACGACGTCCCCTCAACGGCCAGCGCCCCCATAAGGTAGAATAGAATTTCCTGGGCCTTGCGAGCGGTCACCACGCTTTGCAAAAACATGATCAGCGAGGCCGCAAAGGCATTGACAATGACGCCGGTCAGCAACAGGACGTATGTCGATCCCCGGCCTCCCGGCGTCCACCGCTCGACCCCAAAAATCACGCCCAACGCAGCCATGGCGCCGATAAACGCCCCGATCGGTGTTCCGACGGCCACAAAGCCCACGGTCACCGTTCCCACAACCAGTACCAGTGTTCCGCCCAGGGCTGCGCCACCGGAGATTCCCAGAATGTAGGGATCGGCCAGTGGATTTCGCAGCACGGCCTGAAACACGGCTCCACCGACGGCGAGGGCGGCGCCGACGAGACCGGCAAAGACGACCCTCGGCAGGCGGGCGTGGACGATGATACCGGACTCGGTGGACGTCAATTCACCGCGAACGAGTCGTGTGATCAGATCGATGCCGCCGAGTTCGGTGCTGCCGACGGTCAGCCCGATGACGGCGGCAATCGCCCACAGCGCCAGTGTCGCCAGCGAAACCACCCCGATTTTGCGCGCACTGACCACGGAGGTGCTCATAATGACCGAACGCGATCGCTGAGCAACTCAACGGCCTCTGGAATCCTCGGCCCTGGCCGCATCATCACCGGATCGTCGAGGTAAATGACGCGATCGGCGTTGACGGCCTCCAGAGTGTCGAATCGCTCCCAATACTGAGGGCCGATATCGTCATCGACGTCGATGACGATATCCACAATCACGCCGGGATCGGCGTCCAACACCTGCTCGGCATCGAGGATCGGATAGTCGTCGACTTCATCGCCGAAGGTGTTGCGCAATCCCGCGGCTTCCAACAATTCACCGGAAAACGAGCCGGGTCCGGCGGCCACAATCGGATCTCGGTCGAGGACCATCAGCGCCGTCATCTCATCGCCGGTGTTCGGCGCCGATGCGCCGTCCATCCCTTCTCGAAAGGCCTCCAAGACCGCGTCGGCGCGTTCATCGACGTCGAGCCACGTACCGAGTGTCTCGATGCCGCGCTTCACGGAATCGAAGTCGTCGATGGCGATAAATCCGTATTCGACGCCGGCGCTATCGAAGCGGTCGGCGATTTCGTGGTCGGCGCCGTCCATGGCCCCGACGACGACATCGGGCTCCGCGCCCAATATGGCCTCGAAGTCCGGATCGAGCATGCCGCCAATGGTAGGCAAGTCGTCGACGTCGTTCGGCCAATCGCAGTAGCGGGTGACGGCGACGACGCGGTCTCCGAGCCCCAGTTCAAATAGCATTTCCGTGACGTTGGGAGCCATGGAGACGATGCGCTCGACGTCGTCGGGCCACTGGTCGCTTCGAACGACGTAGTCCGGCGTCTCTGCGGCGGTATCGCGCTGGTCTGCCTGGGTCTGCGGTGGCTCCGAATCGTCCTGCGGGCCATCACATCCGCCGCCGACCATCAGGAGTGCCGCCGCCAATACTGCGATCCATCTCATCATACTGCGTCCGAAGATCGTCGAAACCGGATTTGGCCGCCGAGCCAAACCGCAATTGAAAATAAGAACCCCGCTGGTACACTAACTGCAACAACTGCAGCTGCCAACTCGACGAGGAGTTCCATGGAGCGCGACGACGCACCATCGGCCAACGAAATCGACGCCATGCTCCAGAAATTGGAGCAGCGCATCGAGACGCTCAAAAAGCGCTACGAGCGCTACTTTCTCGGGATCGAACGACGCCCTCCGCAGGCGATGCGCAAGCAAGTCGTGCGCGAGGTTTTCGAAGCCGAGAACACCTATATCAACAACACGGCTCAGAAGTTCAAGTTGCGCAGTCTGGTCCAGAAATTCAACACCAACAAGGCGCGCTGGAATCGCATTATGCGCCAGATCGAAAAGGGGACGTACCACCGAGATCGAAAACGCGCCGAGCGGCGACGCAACGGACAGCAAGATCAGGAGAAGGAGCAAGACGACGACGTGGTGGAAGTCGATCCGGACGACGATTTCATCGAAGACCTCGACGAGATGGACCTCGATGAGGTTTTCGACGAACCCGGCAACGCCGACGCCCAGCCGGCGGCCTCCGAAGAGCCATCAGCTCCCAAAACAGAGCGCGAAAAAGAGCGAATCAAACAACAAAAACTCGCCGAAATTCAGCGCAAACTGGGAATGGGCTACGACGACGCACCGGCGACGGGCTCCGAGTCGCCGCGCCAGTCCAACAACGGTCAGCAGACCGATCGCCGTTCCTCCGGAGACCGCAGCCAGAAGCGCTCCGGTGGCGATTCAGACCGACAGCGCAAACTCGAAAAAATGCGCCGTAAATTGGACCGAAACAAGGGCAAAACGTCTCGTTCCGACGATTCATCAAAGGAGCCGACCCGTCGCAAACGCCGTGCTTCGGGCTCCAACCGCTCCGTCAACCGCAAAAAGCGCTCCACCAACGAATCCTCCGATTCTTCGGCGACATCCTCGCGAGATCAGAAGCTCAATAAATTGCGCCGCAATCTCGACCGACAAAAGAGCGGCGGAAAATCATCAAAAAAGCGCTCCTCCAGAGGCAAATCGCGATCGCGAAGTGGCAAGAATCGGCGGGTCGTACGGCGCTCCAATAAAAGTGGTGACGACGCCGAATCGGCAACCCGCGAGGTCTACGAAAAATTTGTCAAGGCCAAGCAAAAATGCAACGAATCGACGGATAATTTGTCGTATGACTCCGTCAAAAAGTCGATGAATCGCCAGCGCCAAAACCTCCGGAAAAAAAGCAACGCTGGCGACGTCGACTTTGACGTGGTCATCAAGGACGGCTCGGCCTACCTCAAGCCGGATCCGAAAGACTGAGACTAGGCTGACTCCCCGGCGGCCGAAAACCACCGGGGCCGCAGTTGTCACGACGTGCGGTGGTATGTTCTCAAACTTTGCTCCCCACCGGCACGAGGCCGGTTGGGGCCGCGATGAACCGGAAGACCCCACCGGTTTTATGCCGGTGGTGAATCAGTTTGATGACATAGGGCCGCCATGGACCGCAAGACCCCACCGGTTTTACGCCGGTGGTGAATCAGTTTGATAACATAGAGTCCATTGGCACCATGTCTCGGAGGCCATTTTCTGTCGACTCTGTATCTCCAACGTGAACGACGAACTCGAACGGCGATTTAATACTGCGTTTCGAACTCCGATCCGTCATCGCCGTCAGAGGCCTCCTGGCGGCGCTGTCGAAACAGCCGGTCTTCCAGGCGCTCGACGAGTGGGATGAGCGTCTCCTCGTGGTAGGCCGATACGGCGATGGCGTCGTAGTTGTCGGCCGCCGATTGGGCGTTCGCATCGTCGATGCGATCCATTTTGTTGAAGACCAATAACTGCTCTTTGTCGCCGAGTCCGATATCGGTGAGAATGCGGTTTACGGCCTCCATCTTCTCTCGATAATCGGGATCGGAGATGTCGACGAGATGGATCAGGATATCGGCGGCGTCCAGCTCCTCGAGCGTCGCCTTAAAGGCCGCCACCAGATCGGCGGGAAGGTCGTGAATAAATCCCACCGTATCGTTAAAGACGATCTCCTTTTCCTCCGGAAAGCGCAGGCGGCGAGCGATGGGCTGGAGGGTGGCGAAGAGCTGGTTTTCGCTGCGGACTTCCGACTGGGTCAATACATTGAGGAGCGTCGATTTTCCGGCGTTGGTATAGCCGACGATACTGACGGAGGGGACCTGGTTTTGGACCCGTCGTTTGCGGCGGATTTTGCGCTGATCGCTTAATTTTTCGATGTCTTTTTCCAGCGACCGAATGCGATCTCGGGCGCGGCGCCGATTGATCTCGAGTTTGGTCTCCCCGGGACCGCGTCCGCCGATGCCACCTGCGAGGCGACTCATCCCCGTATTCTTCTGGTGAAGACGGGGAAGATTGTACTTGAGCTGAGCCAATTCGACCTGAATTTTACCGTCTCGAGTCGTGGCCCGTTGGGCAAAGATATCCAAGATCAGCTGCGTGCGATCGATGACTCGAAGCTCGGTCTCGTCGGTGACCCCTCGAAGTTGGCGGGGCGATAGATCTTGGCCGAAGACGATCAACTCACAATCCAGTTGAAGGGCCCGGAGCGTCAACTCCTCGATCTTACCGGTGCCCATCGCCGTTTTGGGATCCATCCGGGAGCGGTTCTGAACCATGGTGTCGACGATCTCGACGCCCGCCGTCTCACAGAGCTCGAGCATCTCCTCGATTTCGGTCTCCTCATCGCGTCCGTCGGGCGTGGAGACAAAGGCCAGCATGGCCGGCTCGTTGCCGGTCTTGACGAGCTCGTCGGTCTTTCGCTGGAATTCTTTTTCGAGCTCATTGATGAAATAGGTGTAGCTGATGTCGATTTCTTCGGGGCTGGGAGCCTTTTCGACACGCCACATTTTATTGTCGGGATTCTCCGGGATCAGATGGGCGTAGCCGACCTGACCGGGCAATCCCTCCTCGGTGATGCCGATGGAGACCACGAGATCGAGCTGGAGCTTCGACAGGTCCGTCAGATCATCGCGTGTCAATTCGACGTCGAGTCCGTCGCCCTTTAGGTAGGTTCGGATCAGACGGATGCCTCGAAAGCGACTCTGACCACCGCGCTGCCGCCCGATATCGGGCAGGTAGACCCGATGGTCGTCGCCGACCATCACATGTTCGATATTGCCCTTGCGATCGGCGAGGACGGCGACGACCCGATTGAGTTGTTCGGAGATTTCGGTCATCGCCCGGGCGTACTCCGGGGTGACGGCATCGAAACCGTCGAGATCGCGCTTGTACAGCTTGCGCAATTTGCGAAGCTCGTTGGTTTTCAATCCGTTTAAGTCACCATGGACATCACGTGCGATCGGGGTACCTCCGTTGGTCTAGAAATCACTAACGTCATCTGCCCTGTGAAGGCAGATGTGGCGTGGAAATAACCGACGCGCCCACCGGGGCATTCCCTTCTGGAGAAGCGCTGCGGTGTGGAACGTCGACGGTGCGGTGTTGGAGTACACGGCCCGCAAATTCACTGAAACATTCGCCTCGGGCCGTCGAATTAGTCACATCCGTGCTCTTCCATCTGGGAGTCGACGGTGGCCCGGTCGCCGGGGTTGGCGGCGACGTATTCTTCGAAATGACGGCAGGCATTGTGCGAGTCGTCGAGGCGATCGTAGGCGAGACCCATAATCCGATGGCAGTCGGTGTGACCGGCATCCAGGGCCCGTCCACAGATATCGAGAGCCTCATGAGGCTCTCCGCTCATGACTTTGCGGGCCGCCTGGGTGTATTGTTCGCGCGCCTCCTCAGGCGTCAACCCGGCGTCATCGTCGGATTCCTCCGGCTCCGCCGGTTCCGGTTGCGATGGCTGCGCGGGCTGCTGGTCGCTGGTATCGGCGGCCACCGGTTCGGACTCCGCCTGCGCGGTTTCGGCCTCCGCTTCCGCCTCCGCTTCGGCACGGGCCTCTTCTTCAGCATCCCGGCGCTCTCGTTCATCGACGTCGTCGAGCAGTGCTCCCGCCGGTCGATATTCCGGATCGGCGATCAGCACCTCGTTGGCAATGTCGCGAGCCTCCTCATAGTCGCCGTCATCGGCGGCATCCTCGCCGACGGCAACGGTGGCCTCCAGAACATCATCGATGACCGATTCCTCCTGGAGAAGGTCATAGAAGACGGAGCGCGGTGGAATGGCCAAGACCTCCTCGAGGGCCGCCAGTGGTTCGTCGTCGCCGAAGGCTTCGATGGCCTGTTCGTAGTGCTGCTCGAAGTTGCGCTCTGTGGCCACCGTATCGAGCAAGGACTCGATCTCCTGGTTTTGCGAAGTGCTGGGGTCGGCGTGGCGTTGGATCGCCTCCAGACTTCGGACCGGGCCGTCGAGATTCCCGGACTCGATTTCGGCTCGGGCGGCGCCGATATCCTCGTCGAGTTCGCCGTCACCGCGCTCCTCGAGTTCGTCGACGTCGACGACGGCGTCATTGACGGTGTCCGTATCGTCGACGGCATCGCCATCATCGTCATCGAAGGGCGCCAGAACCATAAATCCGGCGACAAAGATCACAGCTGTAACGGCGGCGACGATCAGTCCGATACGGGTCGTATCGAGCCCGTCGTCAGCCCCGACGGGCGCGTCGGGCGACGCCACCGGCGCCGGCGCGGCGTCGGGGTCAAATACGTAATTTTCGCCGGGCTCGACGAAGCGAAACTTGACGTGTCCCAATTCGATGACATCGCCGCGCTTTAGAATCGTCGCCCGGTAGCTGTCGCCGCTGACTTTGACCCCGTTTTTGCTGTTGAGGTCGACGATTTTGTAGGTGACGTTGTCCTCGCGGACAATTTTGGCGTGCCGCGACGAAATCGATCGATGATCGATGATAATATCGCAGTCATCGCCGCGGCCGACGACCATTTCTTTGGCGCTGAGCGGAAATTTTTCGCCTGCGAAATTACTGGAAATGACCACCAGCTTGGCGGGCATCGCCTGCATGATCTGGGTTTCTCCACGCTGCTCGGAACTGAAGTCCGAGCTGGCGGGGTCTGTGGCCGCCTCGGGTTTCTCAGGGGTGTCGGGCGGCGAAGCCGGCTTGTCGTGGTCCTTGCCTGACTTCGCTTTTTGTTCCGGCTTGAGGGTCAATCTATAATCGCCGATGGCGACGACATCCCCCTCCTGGAATTCCGCCCGGTCGGCGATGGTCTCGCCGTTTTTGTCGATACCGTAGCGGGCCTCGACATCCTCGACGTAGATCCGATCGTCTTCGCAGACGATGCGACCGTGACGACGCGAGACATTGCGATCCGTCAACCGGATCGTATTGGACTCGTTGCGTCCAATCGTAATCTCGTCTCGGATGAGGGATACGGCGGTCTTTCCGCCCTCATCGTCCTCGATCAGGAGCTTGTACATGCAGGTTTCCTTGCGGCAACTATTCGTTCGCCATCTTCGGGCAAACTAATGACCGTACGCCACCGACGCCAAACTCGATGTCGTCGCGAATGCGGCGTAATGCCAACCCGACGTCCACTGGTCTGTCGACGGGCCCTGGGAGACTTCGACGCGTCTGCTTGCGCAATTGCGTTCAAAGCCCCCGGATTCGACGACGCCCGCTGTGGACCGTCGCGATTCCGTCTGGACATACCAGTTGTCATAGTTATCACAGCCCCCTGATTTCTTCAATTTGGCGTCGGCCGGTTCTACCACGTCGGGTTCGTAGCTCGATATGACCGCCTGTGCGTTGTGCTCGTCACCGAACAAGCGCCCAATCTGTGCCGGCAATCTCCGATTTCGCCGGGTCCCATACCGCCCGTGGTATCAACGCTGGCCGTCGGCATAACTCGATTTCTTGCGCCCCTCTCGCCAGCCCTCGACGAAATCGTAAATCACGGGAATGATCACCAGCGAAATCGCCCCGGAGACACAGAGCCCGCCGATGACGGCCCGGGCAAGAGGCGCCTGAGTGTCGCCGCCCTCGCCCAGCCCCAGTGCCACTGGCGTCAAGGCCAGCATGGTGGTCACAGTGGTCATCAAAATCGGCCGCAGTCGGCGCCGGGCACTGATGGCGACGGCCTGGCGCACCACCATCCCGCGCTCCCGCCGCATTAAATTGACGTAATCGACGAGTACAATGGCATTATTGACCACAATGCCGGTCAGCATAATACAGCCCATAAAGGACTGAATATTAAACGTCGTATTCGTCAGCAGCAGCATCACAATCACGCCGATGGCGGCCACCGGGATCGAACACATGATATAGACGGGCTGAATAAAGCTCTCGAATTGGCTGGCCATGACCATGTAGACGAGCAACGTCGCCAACAGCAATCCGATGAGCAGTCCTTCGAAGGTCTCTTCCTGTTCTTCCGTCTCCCCGCGGACCAGGACCGTGAATTCATCGGGGACGTCCATGTCACCGATCTCATCGCGCAACTCGGCGGCGATATCGCCGAGGGCGCGCTCTCCGCTGAGGTTGGCGCGGATATCGATGATCCGGCCCTGATTTTCGCGCTCGATTGTCAGCGGCCCCTCGGCCTCCTCGATGGTGGCGACGTCACCGAGTCGCACGGTACCGACTTCCGGTATTACGACGGGCATCTCCAGAAGCGACTCCATCCCCTGGCGCTCCTGTTCGGGGAGGCGCACGACGACATCGAATTCATCACCGTCGGCGCGCATCACCGTCGCCCGGGTGCGTTGGATGTAGGTCTGAATTTGTCGGGCGACGACCGACGGCTCGATGCCCATGGAGCCCAGCTTTTCGCGGTCCGGTGTCACCTGCAGCTCTGCGCCCCCCATATCGCGGCTGATATTGGTGGCCATGACGCCGTCGACGGATTCCATCAACTCACTGACCTCGCTGGCGAGCTCGTAGGAGCCGTCGAGATCGTAGCCCCGCACCTGGACTTCCAGGCGCTCTCCGCCGCCCTGTAAGACGCGCAGAATCCACAGCCCTCCGCCGGCCCGGGTCCGCACGTCCCCACCGGCGACGAGATGATCGATTTTCGGCGATAGATCGGCGGCGACCTCCTCGCTGGAGCGGTCGCGCTCATTGGGCGGTACAAGCTGGATGGTGACCCGACCGGATTCGCCTCCCGATGTCGACCACTGACCGGGGTTGCCGGCGATGGTCTGCATCTTGGTCATCTCCGGGATTTCTTGAACGATCACCGCTTCCAGTCGCTGGAGCTCGCGCTCGGTGCGATCGACTTTCGTCCCCTCCGGCATATCGAGATTGACGCGCACCTCACTCTGGTCGTCTTCCGGAAGCAGCTCTGTGCCCAGTTGCGGGGCCAACATGACGGCTCCCACAAAGGCCACCGCCGCTATCCCCAGCGTCGTAAAGGTGTGATCGAGGCACCAATCGACGAGATTTCCGTAGGTCTGCTCGACGGCATCCAGAAAACGACCGATACTGCCCGGCCCACCGTTTTCCACTTCTTCGGCGTGCAAAAATCGGGACGACAACATCGGAATCAGCGTCAGTGCCACCGCCAGAGAGCAGACCAGTGCGAAGCTGACGACAAAGGCCATCTGGCCAAAGAAGATCGACGCGAACCCGGTCAAAAAGATCACGGGCACGAAGACCACCAGCGTGGTGATCGTCGACGCCACAATCGCACCGCTGACCTCTCGCGAGCCCTCAATGGCCGCATAGACCGATTCTTCCCCCTCCTCGAGCTTCCGAAAGATATTCTCCAGGATCACGATCGCGTTATCGACCAGCAGCCCCACGCCCAGCGCCACCCCACCGAAGCTGATGAGATTGAGCGTGATGTCGAAATAGTACATCAGCGTAAAGATCCCGATAATCGAGATCGGTATCGAAACCCCGATGATCAGCGTCGAGCGCAGACTGCGCAAAAAGAACAACAAAATCAGCACTGCCAATACCGCCCCGGCCACCACAGCGCCCTGCACATTGGCGATGGAATCCTCGATATACTCCGAGGTGTCGGTGACGACCGTCAGCTCGGCGCGGTCTTCGTAGTCGCGATTGATGCGCTCGATTTCTTCGCGCACCGCCTCCGCGACTTCCACGGTATTGGTGCCCGATCGATTGGTCACCGACAGGCGAATCCCCGGTTCGCCGTCGATGCGCACGATATTGCTCGGGTCTTCGTAGGTATCGAGCACATCGGCGACATCCCCCAGATAGATCGGGACGCTATTGCCGGAGTCATCGGTGCGCACGCCAACGACGATCGATTGCAGGTCATCGACATCCTCTGATTCACCGATGACTCGCACCAACAACATCTCTTCGTGGCGCTCGATATCACCGGCCGGAATATTCTGGTTTTCCTGGCCCAATGCATTCGATATTTCAGTGGCCGACAGGTTAAACGCCTGGAGGCGCTCGGTGTCGAGCAGGACCTGAAACTCGCGATCGAGGCCGCCGCGAATTCCGACAGAAGCCACGCCCTCGACGCGCTCGAGCCTCGGCTCGAGCTGGTTTTCCGACAATCGCCGAAGCGCCGGCTCCGACATATCCCCCGACAGCGACAGGCGTAAGATGGGGAAACTTCCAAGGTCGAAGCGATGAACCGATGGATTGTCGGCGTCTTCCGGAAGCCGACTTCGCACGTCCTCCACCGTCGATCGGACGTCGTTCATCGCCGTGTCGAGGTCGGTGCCCCAGACAAACCTCAACGAGACTCGACTGCGGCCCTCGGTCGAAAAACTCTCGATGCTATCGATGCCCTCTACCGTCCCGATGGCCTCTTCCATCGGTCGGGTGATCAGGGTCTCGATCTCCTCCGGTCCGGCGCCCTCATAGGTGGTGGACACCGAAATGGACGGAAAGTCGATATCCGGCAACAAGTCGACCTGGAGCCGACTAAAGGAGACGACCCCCAGAATCATGACCCCCAGAAATATCATGGTCGTCATGACCGGACGACCCACGGCAAGACGTGGCAAATTCATCGACGCACCTCGGTGCCTTCAGGGCCGAACACTCCGTCGGTGTCGTCAGTCGGGATACCATCGTCGAGTGTCACCATTACAATTCCTCCGGCGCCTGCGGTGGGGCCTGGCTCTCATCGTCGAGTTCGCCGCCGTCGAGTTCGCGAATGGTGGCGCCTTCTTCGAGATTATTTTGTCCCCGCAATACGATCTGGTCTCCCTCTTGGAGTTGCTCGGTGATCTGTGTGCGCTGCCGGCCCTGGAGGCCGACGGAGGAAAACTCGATGCGCCGGGCCTGGCCATCGACGACCTGCCACAGATAGAGGGCGCCGGCAGTGGTCCGCTGGAAGACCTGGTTGTCGACGGTCAGGGCATCGTCGTCGTAGCCGAGTTGAAGATTGACGCGGGCAAACATACCGGGTCGCAGCACCACTTCGTCCTGCTGGTCGACGACGACGTCGACGCGCAGACTCCGGGTTGTAGAATCGATGGACGGCGAGATCCGATGGATATCGCCGTCGACTTCCAATCCGCCGAGGGCGCCGACGCGGATGGTCGCCGGAGTGTCGGTGTCGATATTGGGCGCCTGGCGTTCGGGAACCTGGACGCTGATATACAGGTCGCCGTCGTCGACCAGCGTGTACACCGCGCGATCGGGCCCGACGTAGCTTCCGCGATCGACGTGACGCATCGAAATTTTGCCATCGAAGGGAGCGCGAATCTCGGTGTTGCGGAGATCTTCGCGCGCTGACTCCAGTCGCGCCCGGGTCTCCTCGAGTTGGGCCTCTGCCACATGGACTTGCTGTTCGCTGCCGCGGATGGTGTTGTCCAACTCCTCGATCTCGCGCTCCGAGACCATGTCGCGCTCCACAAGCGGGCCCTTGCGATCGCGGTCGGAGCGAAGATTCTCCAGATTGACTCGCGCCTCTTCCAGGTTGGCCTCGGCGACCGCGACACCGGCCTCCAACTCGCGAACCGACTGGCGAATCGAGGTATCGTCGATTTCGGCGAGCACATCGCCCCGGGAGACTTCGTCGCCGATGCTGGCGTGGACCTCCGTCAGCCGGCCAGCGACCTCCGGCGACAATTCCGTCATGCCGTCAGAGCGAATTTCACCGGCGTAGTCTCCGGAGACGCGAAACTCGCCGCGCTCGACGCTGGTGGTTTCGACAGTCACCTCGACATCGTCATCGCCATCCCCCATCCCCGGCGGCGGTCCTGCCGAAGAATCGTCTCCTCCGTTGCAGGCGACCAGTGCGGCGCAGACCACAATGACCATCGCCCACCGGGTGCCTCTCGTTGTGATTTTCAACGTCTTCATCCGTATTCCAGTGGTTCAATAGTCGCGCCCTGCTCGCCTGTGCCAAGGCCACAGCCAGCGCTATTTGGAAGGCCTCCACTACTCCAGCTCCGACTCCAGATAGCGGTACTGGACCTCGGCGAGTCGGGCCTGGAGTCGAACCTGATTGAAACCCAATTCGGCGCTGAGCAATTCCTGAGAAGCGTCACTGACCTCCAGACTCGACACGAGGCCTTGCTCAAACCGGGCCAGAATCTGGTCATAGGTCGATTCGGCGACTTCCCGTTGTTCTTCGGCGACGTCGACGGCCGCCGATGCCGAACGCCAGTCGCGCAGAGCTTCGACAAGCTCGTGGTTGGCGTCGCGCAACTCGCGATCGAGTTCCAATTCCTGCTGGCGGACTTCGGCCTGGGCAGCATCGGCTCTCGCGTAGCGCGCTCCACCGTCGTACAGCGTCCAGCTCGCCGACAGCGATGCCGACCAGTTGAAGTAGTCGGGCTCAAATGCCGAGGTTTCTCCCCAGCGAGTATTGACATTGATGCTCAACTCCGGTGCCAGGCTCCACCAGATGCCGCGGCGACCCAATTCGGCGGCCTCCACACTGGAGCGGCGGGCATCGAAATCGGCGCGCTCGTCGGTGATCTCCGTTCGTTGCTCCGGCGGATCGGTCTCCAGGGTATCCGGTTCCACATCAGCGCGCAGCGTACTCTCCGGGCTGCGGCCCATCAGTGTCGCCAATGCATCGGCGGCATTGCCCAGGGCCGCCTCTGCCTCCAGCAACGCCTGCTCGGCCTCCAGAACTTCGGCACGAGCCCGACTGACGTCGACCTCGATGGCCATGCCCGCATCGCGCCGGGCCTGGGCCTCTTCGAGGTAGTCGCGTCGCCATTCGATGGCGGCTTCCGCAATTTCAACTTCCCGTTGCGCCGAGGCCAGCGCGTAGAACGACTGCTCCGCATTGAGTTCCAGCAGGTGGCGTTCCCACTGCGCCGACGATTCGGTAACGTCCAGCAGTGCATCGGCCTCCCAGTAGTCAAAATATGCCGGTCCATCAAAAAGGGTCAGCGACGTCGTGACATTGACGCCCCAGTCGTAGCGCTGGCGAATCGCCTGATCGCCGAGCTCGACCTCCTCACCGCCTTGCCGGGTCAGGTCGGCGTTGGCGTTGAGTTGTGGGAGCAATGCTGCCAGCGCCTGTCTGCGCATCGCCTGACTCTGGCGGATATCCATCTCCGTGATTTGTCGGGTCTCGTGGCGCTCCGGAACTTCCTGGAGGACCTCATCGAGGGTCACCGTTTCCGCACCGGCGTCGCCGGCCAGAAGGGTCGCGACCAATGCAATCGACGCCGCGGCCACTCCAGTAGAAATGTCGCCTTCCAATGCTGTCATCATCGATATTTCACTCGCTTTACTACCATGGTCGTTCAACAAACAGTCACCGACCATCATTCTGTTCCAAATATCTTCGTTGCCGGCGGGTTCGCCGGACGGCGACGCGAATTGCGCGCTTGTTTGTGATGTGTGGACGCGATAATTTGGTTTCTCCGCTCGGTCTCACAGGTGGGCAACATGAAACCAATATCACAATACTTCAAGCCACATCTGGAATTGGTGGCGGGACTTGTGGCCACCGGCATCGTGCTGTGGTCGATTCCAGCGGCGGCCGCCGGATTTTTCCTGCCGACTCGGGGCGTGGAGTCGACGGGCCGCGCCGGTGCCAGCATCGCCCCTCATCAACAAGACCTCGACGCGCTGTGGAATAACCCCGCCGGATTATCCTTGGTCGACGATACCGAATTGACCGTCGACCTGGGCCTCATCGGCGTTCAAACCACCCACCAGCGCGCGCCGCGGGAAATGGACGATGGAAGTACCCGCAACTACGATCCGGTCCACAATCAGGCGCCCCCCAATACCATTCCCTCCATCTTCGTCGGTGGCCCCACCGGCCACGACGACATCAGCTGGGCAGTCGGGGCCTACACACACTACACCGGCAGCGATCGCTATCCCGTCGACGGCGCCCAGCGCTACGTATTGGTCGACAATATCGGCTCCGCTCTGGGCTATCTGCACGGCGGCGTCGGCTGGCAGGTCACCGACGAATTGGCCCTCGGTGCCGGAATCCAGAATTTCATGGGCAATTTCAGGATCGTCGCCGCCGGATCGGGCTATACCGGCATGTTCGGCGATCCCGAGGATCGCGACCTCGATATGCTCGCGGAAGCCAATATCAGTAGCTTCTTGAATCCGACGGCCAACGTGGGACTGACCTACTGGATCCACGACAATATTCAGACCGGGCTGTCGGTCCAGCTACCGCACGTCTTTCGCGACCGCGACGCGATTCTCGAGGCTCGCATCCCGGACCACCCGGCCTACGACAACGCAGAGCTCACCGATGATCGCGTCGATATCTCGGTGCCCTTCCCATTTTATGTGCGAGGTGGCCTCCGATACGTCGACGACCACTTCGATGTGGAGGCGGCCATCGTCTATCAGCACTGGTCGATCCTCGATGAGGTCGTCATTCGTCCCCACGACGCCGAAGTGCAGGGAGCCCCTGGAGTGGAGTCGGTTCCCGTCGAACCCTTCGTCGTGCCCCAGGGCTTTCGCAACACCATTTCGCTGCATCTCGGCGGAGCGTACTCGCTGACACCAGACGTCGAACTCCGGTCGGGCTTCGTCTACGAGCGCGGCGCCGTCCCCGACGAATACTACAACGTCTTTGCCCTGGACCCCGACAAATACCAGTTGTCGATCGGCGGAAGCTACGACTTCGGAACCATCACCGCCGACGCCACGGCGGCGGCGATCATCATGCCCTCCAAGCAGATCACCAATTCCGAAGTCCGCCAGCACAACCCGGCCGATGGCGGCGACCACAGCATTGTCGTCGGCAATGGAACCTACGACCATTTTGGCTATATCGTCGGCTTCGGTGCTCGCTACGAATTCTGACCCCGTACTCCGCGCTCGTAGCTCACGTCTCTGGCTCTGCGTTCTCGCGGTCGATGCGGTCTCGTATCAGCGCCCCGAAGGAATCATCGCCCTCGAAATACCACCCCAGGTGGGCGCCACAGCCGCCGCAGACCGCCAGTTGCCAGCGGTAGCCGTCGAACCAGCTAAATTCCGCCGACGGGCGCCCCACCTCCACAAGGCCGGGCACCGGCCTGAATAAAGCGATCTCAAAGAGATATCCCCCGGGATTGACCTTGGCGTGATGATGACTTCCGTCGACGGCCACTTCGGCGTCAGTCGTCGTCAATCGGTGACGGCACGCCGAGCATACGACGACACCGTCACCCGACGCCGACGCCTGTCGGTCGTCGAGTTCGTGGTCGGCTCCCGCACCGTCACAGTCCCCGCCGTTGCGCTGTCGTAATCGCCGTTGACCGGCCGTGCGACCAGGACTTACTCGTCGAGAAAGTCCTGCATCTTTTCGAGCAGCCGGCCAATATCGACGGGCTTGGTTTCGAATTCGTCGCATCCGATCTCGAGGGCCTTTGTCCGATCGCTCTCCAGGGCGTGCGCCGTCAGTGCAATGACGGGAATATCCGCCGTCTCGTTCTGGTCTTTGAGGATCTTTGTCGCCTCCCAGCCATCCATCACCGGCAGACTCAGGTCCATGAGGATGAGATCGGGATCGACTTCCGTCGTCTTGTCGACGGCTTCCTGGCCATTGACGGCGCCGACCACTTCGTAGCCCCGTCGCTGCAGGCGTCGCGCCAGCATATCGCGATTCATCTCATTGTCTTCGACGAGCAAAATTTTCGACATAGTTATCCCACTTCTGTTCGGACTAAAGTACAGCGTTCTTCATATCGACTCACCGCCACCTGTGCAACCGGCGACGAATCGTCACCTCAACTCCGGGGTCCGAGCGCTGACGTCGGACTCTGTGTTGTCGCTTCTCTGTTGGCGACGCCGCGCCTTTTTGGCCTGCTCTTCGGTATCGAAGGATTCACCGAGCTCGAAGCGATCGACAGAGCGGCGAAGTGACTCCGACAATTTCGCCAGTTCCGACGCCGTCACCCGCACCTGGCGCAGGCCGGCGACGCCCTGGGTGACCATCTGCGATAGATCTTCCATCGTCCGGTTGACCTGACCGGTATTTTCGCGCTGTTCGCGGGTCACGACCTTGATGTTGAGTGCCGTCTCCGTCGTCTCCTCCGAGCGCTCCACGCCTTCCTGGCAGTTGCGGGCCGTCGACGTCGCCGACTCCTGGATATCGTCGACGAGTTCCTTGATCTCGCCGACCGACTCCTTGGTATTTTCGGCGAGCCGGCGCATCTCGTTGGCCACCAGTGAAAACCCTTTGCCCGACCCACCGGCGCGAGCCCCCTCCAAACTGGCATTGAGTGCCAGCAAGTCGGAGCGATCGGCGATACTCTTGATGAGCTTGAGGATCTCACTGATGCGCTCGCTGTGCTGATTGAGTTCCTCGATGCTCTGTGCGATCTGGCGATTTTTATCGCAGGTCTCTTCGGCGGCCTGGAAGACCTGGCGGGCACTGTCGGCGATATCATCGGAGGACTGAAATAATTCGCTGACGTGCTCCTTGGTCTCCCCGATGCGGTCGGCCTGATTGCGGGCCGATTCCTCGTGGCGATGCAATACCTGGAGCATTTCCTCAGTCGAAGTCGCCACATGCAATGCGCTCTGCGTGATCTCCTCGACGAGTTCTCGCAGACCGGCGACCATTTCATTGAAGCCCGTCGCCAGGTCGCCATCGCCGTCGACGCCCTCCGACAAATCGCCGTCGGCGATCTCTCCGGCGCGCCCGGCCAACTCCCTGAGATTGGCGACCATCAATCCAAAGGCATCTCCCATCTCACCGGGCAATTCCTCGTCGAGTGCCCGATTGTACAATTCGTCATTGGCGATGATGTGGGCTTTGACCGTCAACCGTCGAAGTTGGTTGGTCAACTGTGCAAAACTGCGGTTGAGATCGCCCTGACTGGAGCTCGTCGGAAGATCGACGACCGATAATTGACCGGTCTCCAACACCTTCTCCTGAAGAGACTGGACGCCGATTGTTCCATTGGCCAGTTCTGTGGCCTCCTCGCTGAGCAATCGGAGCTGTGTCAATAATTGGTTGTACGCCGTGGCCATCCGCCCCAGTTGCCCGCCGGATTCGACGGTCAGTCGCGACTGCGAGAGATCGCCGTTGGCCAACGTCTCCAGCGCCTCGGTCACCTCGTCGTAGGGCTTGAGCCACAGATGGGTCATGGCAATGACGGCGAGGCCGACGGCGACGATAATACCGGCCTCGAGCCACGCACCGTGTCGAATCGTCGCACCAACTGCAACAACCAATAGAGCAGAGACCGCAATCGATATCTTAGTTTCGCTTCGCATTGAGTACTCCAAAATACTGCATTGAGCAGAGCGTCAACGACCACCTGGCGCAGCCGGGACCGGCGCCTCAGAGGTTCCGGACGACCCACAGCGGTTGGACGAACACCGCCGGCGCGCCGTCGCACATCGTTCGCGAAGACACTCGACGACGTCACAGCCCGAAAACGGGAACTGACGTTACATCTCACAGACCGCCGCCAACTACCTACGCTATAGTCATCATTTCACCCTCGTTTGTATAGGCTCCCCCCGGTGCAATACAACGCCCATCGCTCGGGCTATGGAATCGACAACATCGCGCCACGCCAAGGCACGGTCGATATCGGCGCCAATCCGCCACGCACTGTCCGTTGTTGCGGTCCTGTTGCCCTACTCAGGGTCACCGAGAGCTATACGTTCCAAAACATTTTTTGACTTCCAGTGCATCCTGTAATTCTTTACGGTTGTTGTATTAACGCAGTATACTTCTTGGAATCGAAGTTGACGATAGCAGTCCCCAATATCGAGGGCTGCCCGGCGCGGCCTGTACCGAGCGGGCCACAACGCAGATCCAGCAAGTTTTGATGTGTAAGACGCACCATCAACCCGTATTCAAGTCGCAGAGGAACCAACGATAAGACGGACCGAAGCTGCGCCGAAGACGCGCTGTACCAGGTCCTGCGACGGACGACAGGCGACGGGTTTCATACCCGGAGCATGAATAACTAATTTCACGAGACGGACCAATCGTTTAGTCAATGATTACCCCGCACAGGGTCCCGGAATGCAGTGGTTAAATCCTTGCCGAAATTCGTATTTCTTCATGCCCATCGCATTGCTGGCAGTGGTGGCACTGCTGGCCACCGGATGCCCCAGCGAGCCGGGCAGCGGAGCGAATCACAATGACAATGACGTCAACCAGAACAACGACGACAATGACAAAAACAATGACAATGACGACGTCAACCAAGACAACGACAACGGCTCCGATGATTCGCCGACTGTCGAAATCACCTCCTACCCCGGTGACGATGGCGAACCGGTGCTCCTCGACGACGGTCAGACAGTAGACGTCGAATTTTCCGTCGAAGACTGCGACTCCTGTTCGACGGAATGTGCCCTCGAAGAGAACACGCCTGCTGCCGATGACTTCATCGACTGTCAGTCTCCCAGCCAGGAATTTAGCGCCGACGCCGAGGGAGAGTTCGTGTTTGTCGTGCGGCTTATCGACGACGACAGCGCCATCGACGATGATTCAGTCGATCTTCCGATCTATCTATCGTCCTTTGAATTCGGCATCGAAGACCTCGACGCCGGCGCCACCGTAGAGATGGCCTATCCCCGTCAATTCACCTCCTATTGCGGGCCCGACGACTGCCAGTTGAGTTGCAGTTGGGATGACGGCGATACCGATATGCCCGTTAGCGATTGCGAGGCCGAAGACACCTTCGAAGTTCCGGCGTCCGGCGAAGACCGTGAACTCACCATCGAGGCCTGCCGAGACGATGGCAACGGTCCCTGCCTGGTACAATCCTATCAATTCAATCGCGACGACCCTCAGTGGTATCACGTCACCACCGGCGAAAGCCACACCTGTGCGATCCTCGACAACGACGACTCCCTGTGGTGCTGGGGCGACGGCGACTCCGGACAGCTCGGACTCGGCGATACCGACGACCATTCCACGCCTCAACAGGTCGACGGCAGCTGGGACGCTGTCTCGGCGGGAAGCGACCAGACCTGCGGTATCAACACCGACGGCGAGTTGTTTTGCTGGGGGAACAACGATCGCGATCAACTTGGGATCGGGAGCGGTGAAAATAGTACCGTAACAGGACCGACAGCTGCCCAGACCTCCACAACCACCTGGCAACAAGTCAGCTCCGGGGAGGACCACTCCTGTGCATTCGACGGCCCCGGAGAGCTCTACTGTTGGGGTGCAAATAACCGGGGTCAACTCGGCGACGGCAGCCAGAATGATCAACCTAGCCCGACGCGCGTGTCCACCCCCTGGGAAGCATCCAGCGCCCCCATCGACATCGGAGACTGGGATGCCGAGATCACCGACATCTCCGCCGGCGACGAGCACACCTGTGCTATCACCAATGACGACACCGCCTATTGCTGGGGCAATGACGACGACGGACGCGTCGGCACCGGCGGCGGATTCGACGATAACCTGGCCACCACGCCTCAGGAGGTGGACGACGATTTTCTGTCCATCTCCGCCGGGCAAGCGCATACCTGTGGAATTGGTACCACCTCCAACGGTCTGGTGGCGGACTGCTGGGGCGCCGGAGACTCCGGACAGCTTGGTGACGGCAATGAAACGTCCTTCGATACCCCCACGTCGGTGAGCGGAAGCCTCGGCTATCAATCAGTCTCCACTGGAGGCGAACACTCCTGCAGTTTCAACGACGACGGTGACGCCTCTTGCTGGGGCTGGCAGTTGCGCGGCCGACTCGGTGATGGCGACGAATCCGACGACACAGAGCCTTCTCCCGTTTCCGTCAACGACCTCGACGATGTCACTCACATTGCGACCGGCGCAGACCACAGCTGCGCCGTGGACAGTGGCTCACTTTATTGCTGGGGCGACGGTGGCGATGGAAGACTCGGCACCGGCGATGAGAACAGTACCGGAGACCCGACGGCCATCGACTGGCCCTGATCCAGTCGCTGATAGGCGTTCAGCCAAAGTTTGACTGCCTGGCGTTGCCCCCACGCCCTGCCTCCTGTCGACGACTAGCCGGCCCCCGGACCTCGGGGGCCGCTGGTCGGTGACTGCGAAGAAGCCCTACGCGCTCCAAAAACCCCGTTTCCCCTCACCACGTCACCACATCCGTGGCCTCATCGTCGCTCTCACCATCGCCATCGGTCGACGACTCCGAAATATGCTCCTGCAACTCGCGGATTTGCTCGTCCAATTCGTCGAGTAGTTCACCGGCCACAAATTCGTAGGAGCGCCGGATATCGCGCCCCATGACGCGTCTGGCCGCCGGATCGGAGGGGTCGACGCAGATCGTGTCGGACTCCATGAGTTCTTCGATGCGCTGCCGTTTGTCCTCCTCCGACAGCGTTGCGTCGTCCAGGACCTTGCGGGCCCGCCCGGCGATGTCTTCCGCGATTCCGAGGAGCGTCAAAATCAGCGCCATACCCTCTCGAGTGCGAGTCTTGACGCGGCGTTCATCACTGGCCGCTCTGTCTTCGAGTCGCTCCTGGAGATGGTCCGCAAGGCTCTGCAATCCCTCCAGTTGAACCGTCCAATCATCGACCAAAAATTCGGCCATCAACTCGCTTTTTTGCTTGTTTTCGCGTCGACTTCCCCGAAGCATCCGACCGGCGAAGAACAGCAACACCCCGAATCCCAGCGCCCCCAGAATCGTCGCCGCTCGATAGGTGCTTCCCGTCTCCTCGACCACCGTCTCGAGCTCTTCGATGTGCCGCCCGGCCTCGTCGTGGCGCTGCTCCTGTTCGGCCAGTGCGCCATCGGAACCCAATGCGTCTTCAAACTCAACGACAGCCGCTGTGGACTCCTCGAGTTGCTCATCGAGCGCAGGACCGCCCGGCACAAACCAGCGCGCTCGATACGCCTCCTCTTGTCGATAGTCGTCGAGTGCAACTCGCAACTCTTCGGCGGCCTCCATCATATCTCGAATTCGCGACGCAGTAGCGTATAACTCCTCACCCGGCTCCGTTGAATCCCGAAGGTGTTCTCGCGCAACCTTCAATTCATCGTCATCCAGAGCCTGGGAGGCCTCTTCGTGGTGATCCCGAACGGCCTCTTTGGCCTCGCGAAACTGCGCCGCCCCTTCGGTGTTGCCCTCTTTCCAATCCGAGGCAACGCGCTCGACGACCTCGATATCGGTCTCCACGCGCTCCGTCGAATGGTCGTACAATTCCGTCAATTCCCGGCGATCAAATGCTCGGGCCACATCATCATCATCGATCTCATCGAGAAACGATTCTACGGCATCGACCACACCACAGACGTCGTCTTCCATCGTGGCGATTTGCGCCGATGGTGATGCCTCGACAACGCGCTCCTCGAGTTGGGTCTCCACTCGTTCCACAGCGTTCCCCCAATTGTCGCCCAGTGCGTATGCCCATTCTTCAACGGCGATATTGAATACGATTTTGAGCTGCGGTTTGCCGTCGTACTCCGGTGGTGGAGCGTGGCGTCCGATAAAGTGTTCGGCGTACTTCTCCTCGTCCAATTCGACGCGCTGCACCTCGCGGTCGAGGCCCATCCCACGGCTGTGGCTTTCGGGCTCGACATCGGTGATGGCCACCGAATAGGCCGCCGCCAATTCCGCGGCGGGAGCGACACATTCCTCGATATTCGCCAGCTCCTTCTCGCTCAGGCCCGTCTCGGCTTCGTAGACGATATTTTGCTCTCCGTCGGCCTCCCCTACCGCCTGCGCGGCAGCTTCGATATCGGCGTGTATCTCAAGCCCCATACCGAATCGAGCTGCTGCTTCATCGAGGTCGTCGCGGAAATCATCCATATCCACTGACTGAGCGAGCACCGGCGAACTCAAACCAATAATGGCCGCCCCGAGGGCGACGGCTCCAATGATAAAGCGGAAACATAACATGGTATCGCGGGACTGGAGGCACAGTGATGATGACGAGATGGCCCTTATTTTCGGTAGCCGAAGCCGTTTGCCATCCATCGGGCTTCCTGGTACTTTTTTCTGCTCAGATCTACGTTCCGGCCCGATAAGGTCCGTATACCAGATATTCTCTGCAATTGCTGTCCACAAGGAAATACGATGTTTCCACCCCGATCCGATGGATACGACCGTCGACTCACCGCTGTGCTGGTCGCGCTCACGACAATCGCCCTTCTCGTTGCTTGCGGCGAAGACCCGGGCTACGTCAACGCAGACAACAACGATGAAGCAGACATCACCTTTGCTCTCGATGGTTCGAACTACGTCTACACCGAAGATGGCGAGGACAACCCGGACCTGGTCGTCGACGAGGGAGAGACGGTTCGCGTCGAATTATGCGTTTCCGAGGGGACCCACGACTGGGTCGTCGATGAATTCAATGTGGCCACCGACCTGCTGAACGAGGGCCAATGTGAAATCGTCGAATTTACCGCCGATGAGCCCGGCACCTACGACTATTACTGCAGCGTCACCGATCACCGCGAGCAGGGCATGGAGGGGCTGCTCATCGTCGAGGGAGATGATGAGAGCAACGGCGACAACGACGACAACGGTGACAACGACGACAACGGCGACAACGACGACAACGACGACAACGACGACAACGACGACAACGGTGACAACGACGACAACGGCGACAACGACGACAACGGCGACAACGACGGCAACGGCGACAATAGTGACAATGGCGGCGACGCCGATGAGTTCATCGAATTGGAAGCCAGCGGTCGCGAGTTTTATATCGCCGGCGACAGCGAGGAAAACCCGGATCTGGTGGTTGACGAGGGCGACACCGTGGAGATCGAATTGTGTGTCACCGCCGGCAGTCACGACTGGGTCGTCGATGAATTCGACGGCGCCGAAACGGAGGTTCTAGGCAGCGGCAGCTGCGATACCATTCAATTCACGGCGGACACCCCGGGTTCTTTCGATTACTACTGCAGCGTGAGCAGTCACCGCGCGCAGGGAATGGAAGGCACGCTGGTCGTTGAATAACGACGTCTCACCGCTCGGCGCCGGGCCCGCTTGCAGAAGCAAGTCCGGCGTCGCTGCGCACCCAGATTACCGAATCCACAAAACAGGACCCGATGATGAGCACCGAAGCATTTGCAATTGCCGACGATCTCGAGGTTTGCCGCCTGGGTTTTGGCGCCATGCGCCTATGTGGCGAAAACGTCTGGGGGTGGCCCGACGACCGCGCCGACGCGGCCGCCGTATTGGAACGCGCCGTCGAATTGGGCATCGACCTTATCGACACCTCCAATGCCTACGGACCGGAGACCAACGAATACGTCATCGCCAACAGCCTCGCCCCCTACAACGACGTCGTCGTCGCCACCAAGGGCGGTCTGGTTCGCCCGGAGCCCGAAGTCTGGGAGACCGATGGCCGGCCAACGCATCTACGGGCAGCGATCAACAATTCGCTGCGGCGTCTTCAGACCGACACCATCGACCTGTACCAGCTCCACGCCGTCGACGACGACGTGCCCCTCGAGGAGTCCATCGGCGCCCTCAAGGCCGCCAGAAGCCAGGGCAAAATCCGCCATATCGGCGTCTCCAATGTCACCGTCGAGCAGTTGGAGCGCGCCCTGGGCATTGTCGACATCGTCACTGTCCAGAACCGCTACAACCTCACCGACCGCGAGCACGATCCGGTCGTCGATTACTGCACCGACCACGACATCGGCTTTTTGCCCTGGTATCCGCTGGCCGTCGGCGATCTGGCCGATGACGCGCGGCTCAACGAAATTGCCGCCAACCACGAGGCGACCACCGCTCAAATCGCCCTGGCCTGGCTGCTGCACCGCTCGCCGGTGGTCCTGCCCATCCCCGGCACCACCTCCATCGACCACCTCGAGGAAAACTACGCCGCCCTCGACATCGAGCTGAGCGACAGCGAAATGGAACAACTCAACGCCCTGGCCGATTCGTAACAACACGATGACGCACCGACTCTCCACAGCGATCGCCACCGCCTGCCTGCTCTGGTGGTGCGCCAGCTGCGCTGGTTTCGGGCCCTCGATCCCGGCGTTTGACGCCGGCGAACGCCAATCGCTGGAAGTCGGTGCCGAATCGACCTACACGCTCGATTCCGGCGCCGGCGTCAATCCCCGCGACGGCGCCGGCTATCGGGCCTTTGAAGTCGAGTTGGACGCCGGCGACGCCATCGGCATCGACGCTGCGAGCGATGATTTCGGTCCCTCGCTATCGCTGTACGGCCCCGACGGTTCGCTGGTCGGCGCGGCGTCTGTCGGCGCCGAGGCCCCGCACAATCGGCTGATCCGCCCCGTCGAGACAGCCGGCACCTACCTGATCGTCGTCGCCGCTCCCGCCCCCGGCTACAGCGGCGCCTTCCATCTGAGCCTCGATTCCGTCGACCCTCCGTCACCGTCGCTCTCATTTCCCGGCGACGTCTCCGGTATCTCCTACGGCTCGGCATCTCCTGACGCCGAAGCCGATGCCTCGACGCATCACCTCTCCATCGATGAGACCACCGTCGCCGAATTGACCGTCGAAGCCCGAGAATTCGTGCCTCATATCTCCGTCGTCGATACCGACACCGGCGACGTCTACGCCGAAGCCGCCGGCGATGATCGACACACCGCCACCGTGACCGCTCAACTGCCGGGCGGCGACTACCAGTTGCGCATTACGCGGCCGACCACCGGACCCGACGGCTACTACCAGGTCACCGCCGCCACCGCCGACCACGACGAGCCCCGCGATTTTGAGGTCGGTACCGATTTCAGCGGCCTGCTTCCCCGGGAATTACCCCCTCTTCCCCACTCCGGACTCGCCGGGCAAGACGTCACATTCAGTATCGACGAAGCCGCGGTCTTCGACGCCCGCATCGACAGCGACGCCTTCCCCCCGGTTCTGGTATTGACCGACGGTACCGGCACACCGGTCACGGAAGTCGACTCCGATCCACTCCAGCAATCGGACGCCCGTCTTATCCGACCGCTCGAAGCCGGCGATTACACCCTCTGGATCACCTCCTACGGCATCGAACCCCAGGGGCTCTTCAACGTGGAGACCGAACTGCGCGACCCACCGCCGACCGAACAACTCCAGCCCGACGCCGTCGTCGACGGTGCACTGACCGAAGGCTCCGCCCTTCACCCCAAGCGCTACACCTTTGTCGAGTACTACACCATCGAACTCGACGACGAGACCCGCCTCAATATCGAACTCGAGAGCCGGGAATTCGACGCCTATCTGGTCGTCGAAGACAGCGACGGTGAAATCGTCGCCCGAAACGACGACGCCCACATCGGCACCACCGACGCCGGAATCGAAACCACCTTCGAACCCGGGACCTACCGCATCGGGGCCACCACCTTCGCCCCCGACACACTCGGCGCATTCACGCTGACCGTGGAGCGCACGATCCGGTGATCGATATCGGCTTGCTCAGCGAGGATCGCTGATCCGCTGCGCCAACTCATCGAGTTCTCGATCGCTGAACACCTCGATGCCGTGGCGTCGCAACAGAGCCGCAGTGACTCCCATCCCATCGCGACGAACGCCTGAAAATGTCCCGTCGTAGATCGTCGACGTCCCGCAGGACGGGCTCTTTGATTTGAGCACCGCAAAGCGGACGCCGTGGCGCTGTGCGACCTCCAGAGTGTGGCGGGCGCCGGCGACGAAGGCATCCGTGACATCTCGTCCCGCCTCGGTCTGGAGTCGAGCTCCACCGTCGAGGACATCGTCGCCGTCGCCCCCGCGAATTTCGGCGGCCGGCCGCGGCACCGACAATCCACCGGCGACCTCCGGACAGACCACCACCAGCCGACCCGCCTGCTGCCAGCGCTGGAGCCGATCGCCGGCCGGTGTCGACGCCTCCGCGTCGTAGCGCACGCGGTGGCCGAGCAGACAGGCGCTGACCAGAATTTTGTCCTCTGTCGATGTTGTCATTGCGCCCGCCTTTTGATCGCTCCCGTCGCCGGGGCTACCGTCTTCCGGATCGTCAGCCGGGAATGTGGCATACCGCATTATTTGTTTTCAACATTCGACGGGCAGCCGTCGTTGGTGTCGACACCTTCGGTTGCCTCCAACCCCGTTCTGTCTACACTACGAGCCGACGCCGCCCCCTTGCATTATCTGGACTGGCCCAGCAGGACCTTCGAGCGCGCTCATCTCACGCCCCCACAGGAAGTTTACCGAACATGTCGTCTACCGATCGCCACGACTCCGCACCGATGTCCCGGATTGCCAACAGCGATGAGGTGCTCGATGTCATGCCCGATATCATCCTGGAATTGACCGGGGATGGACATTACGTCGCCTTTCACACCGGCCCGGAACCCCAGCTGTACGCCTCTCCCGACAACTTTGTCGGCAAGCATTACAGCGACGTGTTGCCGGAGGCCGTCACCCGTCAATTCGACACCGGATTCGACGAAGTACGCCGCAGCGGGCAGACGACGACCTTTAGCTACATGCTTCCTCAGGAAAACGAACTGGAGTACTACGAGTGCCGGCTCATCCCACTTGAGAGCGACCATCTTCTGGCGGTGATACGAAATATGACCGACTCCTGGCGGGCCAAGACCGAGTTGCAGCAAAGCGCAACGCGGTACCGCACACTGGTCAACAATATCCCCGGACTCGTCTATCGCTGCGCCATCGACGACAACTGGACGACCCATTTCGTCTCCGATGCCATCGAGGAGATGGTCGGCTACGATGCCGACGAATTCATCGCCCAGCAGCGCGGCCTCATCGAGATCATTCATCCCGAAGACCGCAATCACGTCGAGCAACAAGTGCGCCAGGCCGTCGCGGCCGACGAACCGTTTCGCGTCTCCTACCGCATGATCGATGCCGACGGCGAGGTCCACCACGCCATCGAGCGCGGTCAGGCGATCTATGCCGAATTCGACGAGACCCGATATCTCGACGGCGTCATTTTTGACGTCACCGAACTCCACAAAATGCGCCAGAGGGTTCTGGTCAACGCCAAGATGGCCGCCGTCGGCAATCTGGCGGCCGGCGTGGCCCACGAGATCAACAACCCGCTGACCGTCGCCCTGGCCAACCTGGAGTATGTCGCCGAGGAACTGGGCGCCGTGGAAGATGCCGTCGGCGACGATCCCCCCGTCGTCGAAGCCCTCAACGATGTTTCGACAGCCGTCGAAAAAATCCAGGGCGGCATCGATCGAGTCCGCAACATCATCGACAACTTGCGCACCTTCACCGACGCCGCCGAAAGCCAGGCCGATCACGTCGATATTACGGACCTCGTCGACTGGGCGATACGCCGCAAACAACAGCGCATCGACGGCGACGGATGCCTGCGCCAACAACTGGACTCCGTGGCCCCCGTCTGGGCCAGCGAAGTCGGTCTCGTCCAGGTCGTATGGAATCTCATCGACAACGGCCTGGAAGCCATCGCCCGCAGTGACGACGAGGGCACCGTCGACATCTCCTTGACCGAAGAGGGAGACCGCGTTTATCTGGTCGTCTCCGACAATGGGCCAGGCATGGAACCGGAAGTCGAGCAGCGGGCACTGGAGCCGTTTTACACCACCAAGTCCGTCGGTGACGGCGCCGGCCTGGGCCTCTTCGTCTGCCAGGGGCTTGTCGACGGTATGGATGGCACCATCGATATCGATACCACCCCCGGCGAGGGAACCACGGTTCGCGTGTCGCTTCCGGCCTTCGAGCCCCCCTATTCGACGATGCCCGACGCATGATCGCTTCCGCTCTACAGCCGGACGCCAATTCCGCGCCGGGCCGCCTGTCATTGCCGGCGATACAGTTCGACCAATATTGACTCTCGACCCTCGACCCGATGTCATCGACTGCCGCTCAAGATACCGACAATCTCCAGTCTCGACCGCTCACTGTCACGGAGACCGACGGCGAGTTATCCGACGGCCACCGCGCGCTGATCGAGCAGACGCTCCAACCGCTCTTTGTGGAGTCGCCGTCGGCGACCTCCGACGGATTGCCGGATAAGACCTTCCGCGATCTGGAGTGGCCGCGGGTCATCGAGCTTCTGGCCGACGAGACCCAGACACCGGAGGGCCGCTATATCATCGAACACTTTCAGGCCCCCGGGGGCCGCGACGGCGTCGAGCTTCGGCTCTCGGAAGTCGCGGAGGTCATGGAGGTGCTCGACACCGACACCGCGCCACCGATGGGCGGACTCAACGACATCCGCAAGGCCGTCCACCACGTCACCATCGACGGCACACTTAGTGCCGACGACCTCGCGAAGATTCGCAACAATTGCGATGTCGCCGCCCGGGTCCATCGCTACTTCAAAAGCCGCACCGAGCAACTTCCGACGCTGTCGACGGTCGGCCGCCTCATCGATCCCTGCCGGCGGCTCCGAAAGCACCTGTCGAAGGCCATCGAACCGGGCGGTGAGATCGCCGACGCCGCCAGTCCGGACCTCAAAAAATTGCGCCGCGGCGTCCAGAACCAGCGCGACCGCATCACCACCCGTCTCGACCAGTTGCTGCAATCCGATCGCTTCCAGAACGCACTTCGCGACGACTACTTTACAATCCGCGAGGACCGCTACGTACTGCCCATTCGCGTCGGCGCCAAAGGCGAGATCTCGGGCATCGTCCACGCCTACTCGTCGAGCGGCCAGACCGCCTTTATCGAACCCGATGAGTTGGTGGAACTCAACAATCAACTGCGCTGGGCGCAGATCGAGTTGCAGGACGAGATCAATCGCATCCTCCAGGAATTGTCGCGCCTCGTCGGCCGCCACGCCTCGACATTATTCCGCAACATCGAGTTGTTGTCCTATATCGACGTCGTCTGTGCCGCCGCCCGCTTCGGCAAGCTCATCGACGCCTCCGTCCCCTCGATCAGCGACCGGCGCATGGAGTTGCACCGCGCCCGCCACCCCCTGCTGTATCTCAAGCTGGGGCGCGAACAAGACGACCCGGACGCCGAAAACCCCACCGTTCCCAACGACATCGTCCTCGACCCGGCCAAAAAGGCGCTGATCATCTCCGGACCCAATACCGGCGGTAAGACGGTGGCCTTAAAGACGGCCGGTCTCTGCGCTCTGCTGGCCCGCTTCGGCTTGCCACTGCCCGTCGCCGAAGAGAGCACCCTGCCGTTGTACGGCTCGATCTACACCGATGTCGGCGACGAGCAGTCGATCCAGCAAGACCTCAGCACGTTTTCCGGTCATGTCAACAACATCAACAGCTTTCTCGACGACTGCGACCCCGACAGTCTGGTGCTGCTCGACGAGCTCTTCGTGGGCACCGACCCCTCTCAGGGAGCGGCGCTGGCTGTGGCCCTCCTCGAGGATCTGGCCCACAAAGACGCCACCACCATCGTCACCACCCACCTGGAGGGGCTCAAGACACTGGCCTATCAGGATGATGTCTTCGCCAACGCCTCGATGGGCTTTGATCTCGAAGAGTTGCGACCGACCTATCAGATGATCATGGGTGTGCCCGGCCGCTCCTACGCCGTCCGCATCGCCTCCAGACTCGGTCTCGATGACGCTGTCGTCGAGCGCACCGGCGAAATCCTCGCCGGCCAAGATCACCAGGATATCGAAGAAGTCCTGGAGGGCCTGGAAGACCAGGTCCAGGAACTCAAAGATGAAAAAGACCGCCTCGAGAAGGCCCGAAGTGACGCCGAACGCCGCGAGCAGCGCTTCCGCGACAAATACCAGAATCTGCTCGAAAAGGACCGCGAGGAGCTCTTCGATGAGACCCGAGAGGTTCGCAGTCAGTTGCGCGAGGCCCGCGACCTGATCCGAGAGCGCCTCAAATCACTGCAGCAACAAAAGACCGCCCAGCGCGGCGATCTGTCACATCGCGACCTCCAGAAGATGCAGGAGTCGCTCGAAGAGGCCGAAGATGCCGTCGAAGAGACCCGCGAAAAGACCCGCCCCCCGGAGCCCGGCCCCGAGGGCCTGGTCCGCGTCGACAGCGACGAGTTGGAAGTCGGCATGACCGTCTACTGCCGCCCCTTCAAACGGGAGGGTGAAATTTTGTCGATCGACGACAGCGGCGGCGAGGTCCGCGTCCAGATCGGCGATCTCAAGGCCAGTGTCGACTTCGACGACCTCTTTCACTCCAGCGAGTCGAAGCGCCGCGACCACCACCGCGGCCGCTCCGACTCCAGCTCCAATACCGGTGGCTCTGAGAGTCGCTCTAGCGACCGGGGCGGTAAAAAACTGCTTCCGCAAACCGACGACAATTCCGTCGATCTTCGCGGACTGCGCGTCGACGAGGCCGTCGAGCGCGTCGACATGTTTCTCGACAGCGCCTATCTCAACAATATCGACGCCGTCTACATCATCCACGGCAAAGGAACCGGTGCTCTGCGCCGCGGTGTCCGCGGCCATCTTCCCCAGTCGCGCTACGTCGACCACTTCCGGCGCGGGGAGCGCGATGAGGGCGGCAACGGCGTGACCATTGCCTTCATCAAAGACCAGGCCTGAGAGCGCTTCTACGACAAGACATCGACGCCATGTGGCCTGAATTCATCCACCATTTGACGCTGCACTTCGCTATCGTATTGCCCATGGCGCTCGCCGCCGTGGGTCTCTGGTCGCTAAAGTGCGGTGATGCCCGCTTCACGGCGCTGCTTCGATGGGGTGGACTCGTCACACTGGCTCTGACGGTACTCACCGCCGTGACGGGTCTACTCGCCGGCGGGTTTGCCGGCGGCGAAGACCATCTTGTCCACCACCGCTATCTGGGGATAATGACCACCGTCGTCGTCGCCATCGCCGCCGTCAGCTACGACCACGGCGTGCGCCGCGACAGCGCCGACTGGCGCAGCTACGGCGTCGGCGTCTGGTGGGTCGCCACCTTTTCGACCATCGGCGCCGGCCACTGGGGCGTACTGGCCGAACACGGCGACATCATCCCCCTGTAGTGCGCTTGTCGACTATCCGACGAGCCGGGCAAATCGGCGCGCCTTATCGGCCTCATCACCGTCACCCAGGGCGTCGGCCACAGACGCCAGCAACTCGTGGATCTCCGGATTAAAGGGATTGATCCGCGCCGCCTCTCGAAGCGCCTCGCGGGCTGCATGGTAGTTGCCATCGGCTTCGTGGGCTCGACCCAGCTCCAGCCAGGTCGCCACGTGATAGGGATGGAGTTCCTGGACCGTCTGCAATGCCTCGACGGCCTCTTCGGGCTCGCCGCTGAGTGTAAAGCTCTTGGCCATTCGAGTCTGGAGCATCGGATTGGTATCGCCAATGATTTCTTCGGCCTTGCGGTACTGGACGGCGGCTGCACCGTAGCGCTCGCGCACCTGGAGCATCTGACCGAGTTCGATGTGGTCTCGGGCCTCCGGCGTCTCGACCTGATCTAAGACGCCCTCCTGGCTTCCGGCCTCGTCGTCAAAGACGATTTCTTGCTGATACATATCGTCGCCGTCGTCCGGAAGTTCTGGCAGCGGTCGGTGGTGAATAAAGCGGCGCCATTCGTGTTCCTCGAATTGCTCCCAGGGCATGTCGACAACTTGTGCGTAGGCCTGACGGGCGCCGTGGCCCTCGTCGATGGCCTCCAGCAGTCGTTCAAAGGCCCCATCACCGACTTCGTCGTGGAGGTACTCCATCGTCGTAAAGACCTGGGCGAAGGCCACCGCCGCGTCCTCCTGGCTCGGAAGCATGGCCATCGACGGATGCATATCCTCAAACGTCACCAGATCGTCGTCTTCGTGGCGATCGCGAAGTAATTGCTCCGAGGCTCCGGGCAACATGTGCTCGTCGTCGCCGCGCCAGCGCCGCTCCAGAAACTTAGCCAGTCCCTCGTGCATCCAGATCGGGACGTCTTCAACCGTCTTCTGGTTGATCACCAGGTGGATGTATTCGTGAATGAGCGTGTCGACCCAGGAGTATCCACGCAACACGGCGCTGGGACTGGTGATCATCAGTCGATTGTACTGACACAGCGCGATGGTCCCGGAGGTCCGTATATTCTCCTCGGTCAGCGCCGACACCTCGGCGAGCGTCGTCTCCTGCGGGTAGACCTCGACGCGAACCGGCTCATCGGGGCGATGGCCCAGCACATCGCCGATTTCGTCATAGGCCTCTTCGAGGGCCTCCAGTGCAAAGGGGACGAGCACTTCGTCGGCCCCGGGCTCGACGTACATCTCAAAATTACCGGAATCGCTGACGTGGCGTTCAAATCCGTCGGTAACCTCCATCGTCGCCGCCACTGTGTCGCGATAGCTGCGCCAGGGCTCGTGGTCTTCGACCTCCAGCGCCTGCTCCATCTTGTCGATGGCGCGCTGGTAGTCGCCGCTGTAAAACGCGTGGCGTCCCTGAAGATACGACAGATGCGGGGTTCCCGACATATCCTGGGCGACGTCGTCGATGCGATCGCCGGCTCGTTCGACCTCCCAGGATGACAACAAATCGTCGATCTCCCGGTAGGTCTGCTCGCCGGCCTCGACGCCGGCGGGCAGGCTAAATACCACTGCCATCATCGCCGCCGCACCGATGGCGGCCGCCGATCTGGGAATGGCGTCGAAGGCCCCTGATTGTCGTCGTTGACGTCTCATCATTCGACCAGACTCCGGAAATAGCGTTCGATCATTGAGTCGTATTCTTCGGCGCGGCCATCTCGCATCCCCTCCATCATCTCCTCGCGGATGCGCTCGCGGACTTCTCCGCTCTCCTCGCCGGGAATCTCGACTTCGTCGTCTTCGGAGCGCTGCGTTTCGCCGCGCTCCTCGCGCTCCTCGCGCTCTTGCTGGCGCTGTTGCTGCATGGCGCTGCTCATGGAATCGCCGAGTTCGCCCAACTCCTCGATGGCCTGGCGCTCGGCATCGAGGGCGGGCTGGATGTCGCGGTCACCGAGCCGTTCATGGGCCTCGCCCATCGCCTCTTCGGCCCCCTGGATCGACGGCCCCAATTCTTCCTGGAGCTGCGGATAGTCGCCGCCCATCTCGTCGATCTCCTGGCGGAGCTGTTCGGCGCGCTCCAGCGCCTGCTGTTGGTCGTCGGCCAGCTCTTCGAAGCGCTCCTGCTCGGCGGGCTCCAAGTCCTGCTGGGCCTGCTGCATAAACTCCTCGATTTGCTCTTCGATATCGTCGGCGCGCTCGACGATTTCATCGCTGTCGATCACCGATTGCCGCAGTGCTTCGGCCTCATCGCTGCCCTCACTGGCGTAGCGCTCCGACAGCGTCATGGTGCTGCGCATCGAGCGCAGCACGTCGCTGGCCGACCGCGCTCGTTCGAGCGACTGCTCCATATCCTGCTGCTCGACCATCTCGCGAAGCGACTCCACGGCATCGGCGCCGCCGTCGACCTCGCGGCGATCTCGGCGCGGCAGCGAGCGCTCCTGCATCTCGTCCAAGCCCTGTTGCTGGCGGTCGATCTCCTCGAGCAACTCGTCGGTCACCGGATCGAGCATCGCCTCCAGTTGCTCCTGGCGCTCGTCGCGCAACTCCTGCTGGAACTGCCGAGTCTCCTCTTCGATCTGGCGCTCCATCTCCTCCAGGTCGCTGACCTCGTCCATCATATCGCCGACGGCTTCATCGAATTCGGAGATGCCCTGGGGCTGCATCTCGGAGAAGGCATCGTCCATCTCGCCGGTCATCGAATCGAGGTCGACGGCCATATCGTCCAGCGCATCCAGGGCTCCGTCGACGTCACCATCGTCGAGCATATCGTCGATCGTATCGAGTTGGTCGCCCAATCCGTCGGCCTCCGATTGCATATCCATGTCGTCCATAGCCTCCAGGTTGACGTGCTCCTGGGGCATCTCGTTCATCTGCATCTGCATCCGCGACATCAGCTCCTGCATGCGCTGGCGAAGGCGCTCCATCTCGCGATCGATGGCCTCTCGAAGCTCCGGGTCGTCGCTGTCGCGGTATTGCTCGAGGAGATCTCGAAGCCGCTCGCGCATCTCCTCGATTTCATCGGCCGTCTGCTCCAAAAGGTCCATCTTCTGGCTGATGAGCAACTCCTCGAGGCTCAACACACCGTTTTCGAGTCGACGCTCGGCCTCTGCGGTGTAGTCGGCGACCTCCTGGACATGGGCCATCGTCAGGTCGCGGCGATCGGCCCGCCCGTCGAGTCGCTCAAAGAGTTCGTCGCCGTCGTCCTGCAACTCCTGAAGGCGCTCCTTGAGTCCCTCGAAAAGCGTTTGATTTCGGGGGACCATCATGGGGTCATCGTCGAGTTGGTCGACCACATCGCCCATGGCCGTCAAAATCGGCGGACGCTGTTCGTGGACAGCGTGAATGCGTCGGTAGCGGCGCCGGCGTTCATCGTCGTCGAGTTCGCCCTCGACCTGCTGTCGATAGGTGCCGTCGTCCTGGCGCTCGCGCTGGCCGACGGAGGCCTCCATGACGTCGGCCATGTGGTGGAGCAACGACTCCATCGCCTCCTGTTGCGCGGAGATACTCTCCATGTGCCGATCCTGCGGACTCTCGACGTACAACACCACTGCATCGCTTTTGGTCTCTCCAGGGCCGGTGGCCGTATTGATGTCGCGAGCCTCGAAGTAGACGACCACCGAGTCCTTGGGCTGCAGCTCCAGCGGTGCCAGATCGAATTCGACCTCCGCTTCCAGCGACGTCGGCTCCTCGTCGAGTCGAGCGATATCAAGCCACTCCCGCTCCGCATTGTCCGACGCCCCCTCGAAGTGATGCACCTGACGGATGGCGTCGATCCCGAAGTCATCGGTGGCTTCCAATTCGAAGGTCACCACCTCGTCGGGCTCCACTTCGACGCGCCCCTCGTGGGAGTAGACGCTGATCTGGGGCGGGCTATCCTCTTGGACTTCGATGTTCCGCGTTGCCCGGTCTTCGACGGGCCGCCCATCGATGGTCTCACCGCGAAACCAGTAGTGCCCGCTCTCCTCGAGGGTTATCGATGCCGAGGCCTGATGGCCGCCATCGAGGGTCATATCGATGACGTCTCGCTTTTCGCCGCTACCGTCTTCGACGACCATCTCCAGCGACGCCCAGTCAGCGGGCATCAGCGCCGCCTGCAGGTGAACCTCCGTGCCCTCCAACGACTCGATACGACCGGTCCCCAGACTTCGAAATTGCCGATCCCTCCCGGTGTACGACGGGTAGACGAAGACACCGTCTACGCTTCCGACGATCGTCTCCGTGGCCACCCGGTCGCCGACGACCGGCGCGCCGACGCGCTCGCCGCTGATAACGCCCAGCGTCCATCCCGGATTGAGCACTAGCGGGATCATCAACAGCGCCACCCCGGCCGAACAGGCCACGGCGGGAATCGTCAATTCCCGGGTCGGCACGCAATGGGCCAGCGACCCGACCCGGGCCTCGTCGTGAACCCGACGGACCGTCCGCTTCAGGTGCGCCCCGGCGATCACGGGACTGACGCCCTGATCTTGAAGCGACGTGCCTCCATCCGACCGCAGGGCCCGACCGAACTCCAGGGCCGCCACCAGATCACTTCGAAACGCACTGCAGTGGCGCTGGATTCGAGACGCCACCGCTTCCGGTCGCGGACCGCGCCACAACACATAGCCCAGTGCCACCGCGCCACCGACGGTGGCCGACCCGACTCCAATGCTCATCACCCAGCGACTCACCGCATAGCCGTGCTCTGGAATCAGCCAGGCTGCCAACAATCCGGACAACACCACGGCCATCACCGTCGTCGCATACCACAGGGCGCCCTCGATGATCACCGGGCGCCGAAGCTCGCGTCCCGTCTTCTCCAGGACCGCCTCCAGGCCGTCGAGACAACGCTCGACACTGCGCGACTGCGTCCCCTCCTGATTCTGCTCTGTGGTCTCTGGATCCGGCGGCGATGCGGAGGTTTCTCCGCCATCACCGGACGGATCGGTTCTGGAATCGTCATCCATAAACTGATCGTTGTTGTTAAAACTGCCTATTCGGCGCTCAAATGGAGACTGCTGCCGCTCGAGCGTCGCGGCCGGTTATTGTAACCTCAAGCGGCCGTTTTTTTAATCCCGGCGATTGTTCCCCGGGCTCCACCCGGGGCGATGATTGTACGTCGCTCCCTCTGGTCGCGCCGTATTGGCAGCCGGGGCTCCGCCGCAGGCTCCACCCCGGACTGCCGGTCGTGGTGTTGAACGTCTATCGTAATTTCGACGGATAATCACTGCACTCCATGTCATTGATTGCGAGTCCGGCGGTCTTGGCCCCGGCTGTCGTAAGCCAGGCGACCCGTACTCCCACCGCCAACCATTGCGAGTCCGGCGGTCTTGACCCCGGCCCGCAATACGGGGAAGCGCAGCGACCCGTACTCCCACCGCCAACCATTGCGAGTCCGGCGGTCTTGACCCCGGCTCGCAATACGGGGAAGCGCAGCGACCCGTACTCCCACCGCCCCCAGACCTGGATGGGGGGTTGCGTCGCATCCAACGGCGACTGCTCTTGCCAGACAACGTCTCGGCGACCATCCTTTCGACGAATCCCAGCTTCCGCCCACTTGCCGACCCCGACGAGGACCAGACGATGCCCCAAGACTTTCGCGGAAATTTTATCGACAACCAGTGGACGATTCCCGCCGATCCGACCCGGGAGATGATTCGCGAAAACCCGGCCGCCCCCGACGAAACGGTCATGCGCTTGGTCTGGTCGGAGTCCGCCGTCGACCATGCCGTGGCCGCCGCCCGGCGAGCCCAGCCGGACTGGGATCGCCGCGGCCTGTCGGAACGACTCGAGTTTCTCCATCGATTCCGCGCCATTCTCGTGGAGCGCAAAGAAGAGCTGGCCCGCGCCATCTCGCTTGAGATGGGCAAACCGCTGTGGGAGGCCCGCGGCGAGGCCGGCGCCCTGGTCTCCAAAATCGACATCATGACTGACGAGGGCCTCAACCCCGTCGCCGACGTCCATCCCGACGGCCTCGACGGCGGCGGCTGGAAACACCGTCCCCTGGGCGTACTGGCCGTACTCGGCCCCTACAACTTCCCGCTCCACCTGCCCAATGGCCATATTATTCCCGCCCTGGCGACGGGCAATACGGTGGTCGTCAAACCCTCGGAGGTCACGCCGCTTTCGATGCAATTGTACTTCCAGTGCCTCCGCGAAGCCGGCATCCCCGACGGGGTCGTCAATCTCGTCCAGGGCCCCGGCCCCGTCGGCGCCCGGCTGTCGACGCACCGCGACGTCAACGGCGTGCTCTTTACCGGTTCCTACAACACCGGAAAGCGCATCCAGCAGGCGACCATCGACCAGCCCGGAAAACTCCTGGCGCTGGAGATGGGCGGCAAAAACACCACCGTCGTCTGCGGCGACGCCGACATCGACCAGGCGGCGACGGCCATCGTCGAATCGGCCTGTCTGACCACCGGCCAGCGCTGTTCGGCCACCAGTCGCGTTGTCGTCGACGCCGCCGTCGCCGACGCGTTGACCCAACGACTCACGGCCCTCCTGAAACGCACCACCAGCGGCGATCCCTTCGACGAAGACGACGAGCCGCTGATGGGCCCACTGGCCACGAAATCCGGGTTTCAAGATTTTCTCAACGCTCAGCGAGACGACGAAGACGGCTGCCTTCTCCCAATCCTCGACGGCGGCGCCGATCCCGACCACCCCGACGGCTACTTTGTGCGTCCCTCGCTGTGGCGCGCCTCGCGAGTCGACAAAGACGGCACCCACCAGGCCAATGAATTATTCGGCCCCGACATCGTGCTCTACGAAGTCGAGGACGACGACGAGGCCGTCTCGGTGGCCAACGCCACCGACTACGGACTGGCGATGAGCGTCTTTACCGCCGACGAAGAGCGCTTCGACCACATGAGCTACGACCTTCGATGCGGCATCCTCAACCTCAACCGATCGACGGTCGGCGCCTCCAGTCGCCTCCCCTTTGGCGGCGTCAAAAAAAGCGGCAACCACCGACCGGCCGCCGTTCTGGCCGCCAACTACTGCACCTACCCCGTGGCCTCGCTTCGAAACGACGCCGGTTTTGACCAAGACTCGGCCTTCGACGGACCCCTGTCGCGGCTCAGCTCACAGGATGAGTGATTGGGATACGGGCCGTCTCCAGCGAGCGGGGGCGGCAGCAAGCAAATTGCAACGGTACAACGCTCCCCCCCAGAGCATGACTCGCCAGCGGCCCCAGCGGTTTTACGCCGCTGGGGAGCAAAGTTTGAGAACATACCGCTCCTCCCCGAAGCCGACTCGCCATCGGCGAGTTGGCGTCTCGATCGGGGAGGTGGGCGTCGTCAGCAACCTCATACCGCCAACACCAAGTCCCTCTCCCGAACTACCGCGCTATGCGACGACACAACCGAAAGCGGGGACGCTTCCGTCACCAACCTCACGCCGCCGCCACCTCCTGGAAGCCCGCTCCTCCCTGACACGCCCCGGCGAACTCCCGGCGCTGTCATCGCCTCCACAACGCGACGCTCGCAATGACTGTATCCCCCGTTACTTTCACTCCCCCCCTCTCCAACAATCCCAATTTTAGAAGCTGTCAAAATAATGTCGGACCGAGCGAGACCGAGAAGATTTTGCCGCAGCTTTCGATCGAAAGACGAGGCCTAGCAGCGCTAAGTCGAGGATTTTCGACGGAAACTGCGGTCTAAATCGGCCGGAAATCGCGACGGGAGACTTTTTTGATAGCTTCTTACCACTACTTGGTCATTTTCCCACGATTGGCACGCACAGCGCAGATGC
>LFFM01000195.1_pt1 | contig 40292 bp, 46 predicted proteins | sample 643131 | NCBI WGS metagenome assembly LFFM01 (sample SAMN03777445, study PRJNA286221) | soda lake metagenome | biome: soda lake; feature: Kulunda steppe; material: water; isolation source: sample Tc-Br brine of Tanatar trona crystallizer | place: Russia: Kulunda steppe | collected 2011-07 | reverse complement strand
TCCTCCCCGTGGGCTCGCGTGTCCGTCCCGTGGTCGGTCCCTATCGGAACGGCACATCATCAACCCCGAAGAGGGTGTAACCCGGATTTGGCGAGGCCATCATAAAAGCGTGTTCAATGCGATCCGGCCGTGCGATCCGGACGCATGCCGCTCGTGCCGGGCGATTTTGTCGGTTCCCCGTCGACGCTCCGAGCCCTTTTACCGCCTCGGGCGACTTCGTCGGGGTAGATGCCCCGGCTCGTTCACTACTCGGACGTCGAGAACGTCTTCGACTCGCCGGAGCGCGCGGCCCGGCTCGCCGGACGAATTCGCGCGCTCGACGGCCCCGACGCCGTCGTCGTCGCGACCGGCGACACGACGGCGCCGGGCGTCCTCTCGCTCGTCGCGACCGGCCGGCAGATACTCGACTTCTACGCCGCCACGAACACCGTCCTCGACACGTTCGGCAACCACGAGTTCGACTACGGCCCGGACGCCCTGCGCGACCTCGTCGCCGACGCCCCCGTCCGGTTCGTCTCCGCGAACGCGCGCGACGAGGCCGGCGATCCGTTCGGGCGCGAGGAGGGCGTCGTGCCGTGGACGGTCCGCCGGATCGACGGCGCGACGGTCGGCTTCATCGGACTCACGGATCCGGCGACGAACTCGTTGAATCCGATGGCTGCCCCGCTCTCGTTCGACGACCCCGTGGACGCCGCCCGGGAGGCGCTCGCGGGGCTTCACGAGTCCGAACCCGGCCTCGATCACGTCGTCGTTCTCTCGCACCTCGGCGGCGGCGACGACGACCTTGCCCGTGCCCTCGACGTCGACGTCATCCTCGGCGGGCACGTCCACAGCCGGCGCAACGATCGCGTGGACGGAGCGCTGCTCGTCAGGCCGGGCGTGAACGGCGAGGCGGTCGTCGAGGTCGACCTCGCTGGCGAGCGGCCGACCGCGACGCTCCACGAGCCGGACGGCGCCGCGCCGTACCCGCCGGTCGTGGACGCGCTCGCCGACCGGATGGCCGAGGCGGACCTCGATGAGGTCGTCGGCCGCGTCGATCGCCCGGTCGTCCGGACGGGCGAGGTCGTCCACGGCGGCGAGTGTCGCGTCGGCAACTTCGTCGCCGACGCGTTTCGCTGGGCGCACGACGCCGACGTCGGCCTCTCGAACGCGGGCGGCCTGCGCCAGGGTGATCCGTGGGACGGACCCGTGACGAAGGCGGACCTGATCAGCCTGATTCCGTTCGAGGAACCCGTGGTGTTGGTGTCGCTGACCGGCGCGGAGCTTCGCGCGGTGCTTCGGGAGATGGCGGCGCCGGACGTCGACTTCGGCGAGGCCGACTGGTGGCACGGTCACGTCTCGAACGCGCGCGTCGTCTGGGACGCGGACGCCGAGCGCCTGGTGGACGTGACCGTCGGCGGCGAGCCGATCGATCCCGACGCCCGCTACACCCTCGCCACCTCCGAGTACCTGTTGCACTCCGAACACGAGTTCCCGACCTTACGACAGCGACACCGGGTCGGCGAGGCGGACATCCAGTACGAGGTCCTCGCCGCGTACGCTCGTGAACACGGCATCGATCCCGCCGTCGAGGGGCGGATCGAGATCCGAAACCGCGCCGCGGCGGACGACTGATCGGTCGGGGTGCCCGCCGGGCAGGCGCGACCGATCGGACGCGCACTGACTTGTCAGGAACCCACGACTTCATTCGTGGGTTTCCGCCTTGAATCTCTATGAATTCCCGGCGACGTAGCGCGTGCAGCCGTCGCCGGCTCCGGGCATCAGCTGAAAAGAACGATGGTCGTCGCGGTCGGCCGATCAGTCGTCGGCGGGGGCGGCCGAGTCGCCCGCGGAGACGCCGGTTCCGGGGCCGATGTCGATGCCGAGCGCGTCGAGCTTCTCGTCGGGGACGACGCCGTCGACCCAGCCGCGGTGGTCGTAGTACTCGGCTTTCATCTCGTCCAACTCGACGAGCTCGCCCTCGCTTGCGCCCTGTCCGGGGATCGCGTCGGGGTGCCCCTCGACGAACCGGCCGGGCAGCGTGTCGTCCTCGCCGTCGAAGCCGACGAGGTTGTTGTAGTAGCGCTCGAGGGTGTAGATCCGCTCGCCGGCCTCGAGCAGCTCGTCCTCGGAGACGTCGCGGCCGGTCATCCCGTTGTACTGGAGCACGTACTCCTCGATCCCCTCCGCGAACGCGTTGAACTTACAGATGTCGAAGGAGTCCGAGACCGCGTGGAGGTCCTGGAAGGTGGCGGTCAGCTCGCCTTTGCCCTCCCACTCGTACGGATCGACCTTCTCGGGGATTCCGAGGATCTCGGCGGCGGGCGTGTACCCGCGCAGGTGGCACGCCCCACGGTTCGAGGTCGCAAAGGCGATGGCCATCCCCTTCATACAGCGGGGGTCGTAGGCGGCGATCGTCTGACCTTTCACCGAGAGCTTGTTGTCGTGGGCGTCCTTCGCGTCGGAGATGCGATCCGCGCCCTCCGCGAGGAGGTCGGCGAGGTCGTTCTCGCGGTGGGCGATCTCGTCGATCATGTCGATCATACGCTCGGCGTCGCCCCAGTCGATGCCCCGCTCGAGTTTACCCTCCTCGGACATCTCCATCGCCATCGCCAGCATGTTGCCGACCTCGATGGTGTCGACGCCGACGTCGTTACAGCGCTCCAGCATGAGCGCGATCTCGTCGCGCTGGGTGTGTCCGGAGTTCGGCCCGAGCGCCCACGCGGACTCGTACTCGTACGACTCCGTGCGGACGTTCATGTCCTGGCCCTTGTGGTGCATCTGCACCTCGACCTCCTTCTTGCAGGCGACCGGACAGGAGTGACACGTCGGCTCGTCGACGAGGATGTTCTCGCGGACGTTCTCGCCGGAGACGGACTCGGCCTCGATGTCGATCCCCTCGCTGCCGCCGTACGCCTCCGTCGACGTGAACTGCCCGTTCTTCGTCGGGAGCCCGTCCATCTCCTCGGTGATGTTCATCAGGACGTTCGTCCCGTAGACGGAGAGGCCGCCCTCGTTGGGCGCGGTGACGTCGGACTCGCGGATGACCTCCATCGCCTGCTGATAGCCCTCCTGAAACAGGTCGGGCTTCGCGGGTTTGGGCATCCGAGTGCCGGATTCGACGACGACGGCTTTCACCTTCTTCGAGCCCATCACGCAGCCGGTGCCGCCCCGGCCGGAGGCGCGGTCGTCCTCGTTGATGACGCAGGCGTACCGCACCTGGTTCTCGCCGGCCTGGCCGATGGCCATCACGGAGAGGTTGCGACCGATGGTGGCGTCGATCTCCTCGTCGAGCGTGTCGATCGTGTCGTGGATGCCCTTCCCCCAGAGGTGGGAGGCGTCGCGGATCTCGACGTCGCCGTCCTTTACATACAGGTAGACGGGATCGTCGCTCGCGCCGTCGAGGAGGAGGCCGTCGACGCCTGCCCACTTGAGCCGGGCGCCGGACCAGCCACCGTGATGGGAGTCGGTTACGGTCCCGGTCAGCGGGGATTTCGTCACGAGGGCGATCCGACCGCTCATCACGGTCTGGGTCCCCGTGAGCGGTCCCGTCATGAACGCCAGCCGGTTCTCGGGCCCCATCGGGTCGACGTCGGGGCCAGCCTCGAAGACGTACTTGACGCCCAATCCACGGGCTCCGATGTACTTCTCCGCGTCCTCGTCGTCGATTCCTCGGTAGTTAACTTCACCCTCGGTGAGGTCGACCTGTGCCACGCGGTCCCTGAATCCTCCTAAGTCGGTCATGTAATGTTCGATTATTATATTGGGACCACAGCATGTTAGCTGTTGACGTCGTGATGTAACTTCTATCGGTTACTCAAGGAGTAACGATTGCCGCGATAGAACGATGGTAAATTGATAGCTCGCACGGCTCCGGATCGGTGGATGCAGGGTCGAAACCGGAGCGTCTAACGGCGAGGATGCACACGTTCGGACGAATGGAGGAGGGCGAGGAGGCAACAAGGGACGCGAAAGGAACCGGGGACGCGAAAGCCACCGGAGACGCGAAAGCAACCCGAGACCCTGGACAGGCCCGGAGGGAGACCGAACGGTTCGACGACCGTCGATTCCGCCGGCGGGTGGCCGGATTCGCGCTCCTCGTCCTGATCGCGTCGACGGTCCCGCTTCCCGGATCGAGCGCCGGGGACGCCGTGTTGCCGTTCGGCCTCGGACTCACGGCTCTCCTCCACTTCGCCGGCTATGCGGCGCTCGCGTGGCTGCTCACGAGCTTGACGGGGCGCGATCGGCGGGGGCTGGCGACGGCGGCGGTCATCGCGACCGGCTACGGGTTCGGGATCGAACTCCTCCAGTCGACGATCCCGTGGCGGTCGTTCGCGTGGGCCGACGTCCTGCTTAACGCGCTCGGTGCGGCCGCCGGCGCGGGCGCAACGCGGATTCGCCGGCGCTGATGCGAGCACTCCGGGACGCCGATGACGCGGTCCGGCAACGCTGACGCGGGCGGTTCGTCGAAGAAACCCACACCGGCGACGGGGTTTTAACCACGGGTTTCGTATCGTGCTACAAGATGGCAAACTGTGTCGGGGACGGACCGAAGATCGGCCGACGTGACGGCGACGTTCGTCGGAACAACAGGCTTATGACCGAACCGAATGCAGCTATCGGTGACCCCCGCGAGAAATCATGAACGAAGTTCAACTCGAAGTGGCGAAGGCGTACCCGAACGACTCGGGACGGGGCATCGCGCGGCTGGACCCCGACACGCTGTTGCACCTGAAGCTCTCGCCCGGCGACATCATCGAGATCGAGGGCGCGGAGACGACCGCCGCGAAGGTGTGGCGTGCGGACCGACAGGACTGGAACACCGATACCGTCCGGATCGACGGGTTCACCCGACAGAACGCCGACGTCGGGATCGGCGAGCGCGTCACCATTCGAAAGGCGGAGGCCGAGAAGGCCGACAAGCTGGTGTTGGCCCCGCCCGAGGAGGCGTCGGTCCAGTTCGGCTCGGACGCGGCGGGCATGGTGAAACGGCAGATCCTCAAACGGCCGGTCGTCGAACGCGACATCGTCCCCGTGATGAGTTCGACGAACCACCCGTTCATGCGCTCTCCGGGACAGGCGATCCCCCTCATCGCGGTCGAGACGGACCCCGACGGCGTCTGTCTCGTCACCGAGGACACCGAGGTCGAACTCCGTGAGGAGCCGATCTCCGGGTTCGAGAAGACCGGCGGCGGGATCACCTACGAGGACATCGGCGGCCTGCAGTCGGAGATCCAGCGCGTCCGGGAGATGGTCGAGCTCCCGATGAAACACCCGCAGATCTTCTCGAAGCTCGGGATCGAGCCCCCGCAGGGCGTCCTGTTGCACGGCCCGCCGGGAACGGGGAAGACGCTGCTCGCGAAGGCGGTTGCCAACGAGACCTCCGCGTCGTTCTTCTCCATTGCGGGCCCGGAGATCATCTCGAAGTACTACGGCGAGTCCGAGCAGCAGCTTCGGGAGATCTTCGAGGACGCAAAGGAGGAGTCGCCGTCGATCATCTTCATCGACGAGCTCGACTCCATCGCGCCGAAACGCGAGGACGTCACCGGCGAGGTCGAACGCCGCGTCGTCGCCCAGCTGCTCACGATGATGGACGGGCTGGAGACCCGCGGGCAGGTGATCGTCATCGCGGCGACGAACCGCGTCGACAGCGTCGACCCCGCGCTCCGCCGTCCCGGCCGGTTCGACCGCGAGATCGATATCGGCGTCCCCGACGAGGTCGGACGCAAGGAGATCCTGCAGATCCACACCCGTGGCATGCCGCTTTCCGACGACGTCTCGCTCGATCACCTCGCCGACGAGACCCACGGCTTCGTCGGCGCCGACGTCGAGAGTCTCACCAAGGAGGCCGCGATGAAGGCCCTGCGTCGCTACCTCCCCGAGATCGATCTCGACGAGGAGGACATCCCGCCGAGCCTCATCGACCGGATGATCGTCAAACGTGACGACTTCCGCGGCGCGTTAAACGAGGTCGAACCCTCCGCCATGCGGGAGGTGCTCGTCGAGCTGCCGAAGATCTCCTGGGACGACGTCGGCGGGCTCTCGGACGCCAAAAAGCAGGTGCAGGAGTCCGTCGAGTGGCCGCTCACGTCCCCGGAGAAGTTCGATCGAATGGGCGTCGAGGCGCCGAAGGGCGTGCTGCTTTACGGCCCGCCCGGCACGGGCAAGACCCTGATGGCGAAGGCGGTCGCCAACGAGACGAACGCCAACTTCATCTCGGTTCGCGGCCCCCAGCTCCTCTCGAAGTGGGTCGGCGAGTCCGAGAAGGCGATCCGCCAGACCTTCCGGAAGGCCCGGCAGGTGAGCCCGACGATCATCTTCTTCGACGAGCTCGACAGCCTCGCGCCCTCCCGCGGCCAGGAGATGGGAAACAACGTCTCCGAGCGCGTCGTCAACCAGCTTCTGACAGAGCTGGACGGGTTGGAGGAGATGGGCGACGTGATGGTGATCGGCGCGACCAACCGCCCGGACATGATCGACCCGGCCCTGTTGCGGTCGGGACGGTTCGACCGGCTCGTCATGATCGGCCAGCCGGATCAGGAGGGCCGCGAGCGCATCCTCGAGATCCACACCCGCGAGACGCCGCTCGCGCCCGACGTGAGCCTGCGGGAGATCGCGGAGATCACCGACGGCTACGTCGGCTCCGACCTGGAGGGGATCGCCCGTGAGGCCGCCATCGAGGCGCTCCGTGACGACGACGACGCGACGGAGGTGGAGATGAAACACTTCCGGCGCGCCATGGAGTCCGTCCGGCCGACCATCACCGACGACCTCATGTCCTACTACGAGGAGGTCGAACGGGAGTTCAAGGGCGGCGCCAAGGACACGATCCGCGACTCCGGCTCCGGTCGCATCGGCTTCCAGTAGGCGGTTCCTCCGCGACCCGTCCGGGCATCGGCTGCGGTCGTCTTTCGTATTTTGTGGCGTTGCCGTCACGGCCGCAGTCGCCGCACGCCGTCGCCGGACGTGCCGGGCTACACTCCGTCACTGCGGGGGCTCCGAGAGCCCGCTCCGTGACGACCCGTTCGATCCGTGCTCGACGAGCACGACCCATCCCGTCGGCCGACGTCGGCTCGTTCGGACTTCCCGGCGGAATCCGTCGTCGATTCCGGAACGGCCGGCGCCACGTCACGAACCGCCGCGAGGATCGTCTCTCGATCGTCGGCATCGGTGGCTATGGTCTCGCCGACCGAGTCGCGTTCGTCGACGTCTCCGACGCGGATCGACGGGAGCGGCGCGTCCGCGAACCCCTCGATGATCACGAGATCGAACCCGCGGGCGGCGAACCGGCCGAGCGCGTCGTACAGGGCCAGTCGCTTGCGGGCGTCGACCTCTCCGCGAGTCGCCGTGGCACGAGTCGCCGAGGAACGCGGATCCCTACCCAGCGGCGACACCTCGAAGGCGTAGTCGGGGGTGATCCCGACGGCGGCGTCGGCACCCGCGGTTCGATGACGGTGCGTGTCGGTGCCGGGGTCGTCGGGTTCGATCCGATGGTGGATCGACTTCACCGTCGCCACGGCGTAGTCGTCTGACAGCCGCTCGACGAGCCCCTCGACGAGCGTCGTCTTGCCGGCGTCGCTTGGACCAACGACGGTCACGGCCCGGATCCCGTGGTCGTTCGGCTCGGAGTCGTTCATTCGGTCGTCGGTTTACGCGCGTGGCGATCGGCTCGGCCGTCAGGCAGGTCGTCCCGCTCGTCGACGTCCGCAAGGGAACGCCGGAGCGAATCGTCCGCGTGGGTCGCCGGCACGGTCACGAGCGGCGAGAGTCGCTCGACCACACCCCGGAGGCTCGTCCGAGAACAGGCCGCCGAGACGACCTGCATCAGATCGGCGGTCCGGTAGATGCCGTGCAACGGCTCTGGATGACCGTCACGGATCGGGATCACGCCGGCGGGCGTGAGTCGCTCGGCCCGCTCGCCGAGCAGCTGCACCGCCCGCGACGAGAGCCACGGCATGTCGCCGCCACAGACGAACGTCCAGGGCGTCTCGACCCTGGCGAGCGCCGCCGCGAGCCCCGCGACCGGTCCCTCGTAGTCGGGATCGTCGTGGACGAAGGTCGGGTCGACACCGCGCACCGCCCCGGCGAGTCGGGCCTCGTGGTCGGCGTCGCGGGTCGCGACGATCGGGTCGGTCCGGACGGCTCGCGTGGCCGCCGTGGCGACGCGGTCGACGAGCGGACGTCCGTCAACCTCCACGACGAGCTTGTCCGCCGTTCCGAAGCGACGTGACCGGCCGCCGGCGACGACGACCGGCGTTGCCTCGAGCGCCATCACCCGGACACCTCCGGCGAATCACGTCCCGGGTCGATGCTGCCCGGTTCGGGATCGGCACCCGGGGGTAACGCGATCGGCTCGATCCGGATCAGGTTGCGGACGGTTCGCGGACCCGGCACGCGCTCGCCGACGAGCCGGGGAAGGCCGTCGGAGTCGCGGTCGAGCCGCTCGGTGGCGACGATGGCGTCGAGCGCGTCCCGGACGGCCACCGGCGCCTGGTAGCCGTCGGCGGAGACGGCGCGGACGTGCGTCGTCTCCGGCGGCGCGTCATGGAGGAGGTCGGCGACGCGGATGCCCCGCCACTCGCCGGCGAATCGATCGCCGGAGCTACAGCGGAACGTGCAGGCGACCGTGGTCGTGCCGCCCCGGTGGCGTGCGGCATCGAGCGCGTCGAGGAACTCCCTCGCGGCCTCGGCGTCCGCGTCGGCACGATCGGCGATGGGCGACCCCGTCATGCGACCACCTCCCGGCGGTCGACCGTGTCCTCCTCGCGGGACCGCTCCGTCCGGGCATGCGGCAGCGAATCGACGAATCGCTTCATCAGGCGTTCCTCCGCGCGCTGAAGCGTCTCGCTGCAGGTCGACTTCGCGATGCCGTGTCGTTCGGCGACCTCCGTCAGCGTGCTCTTTCGCGGGGTGTCGTAGTAGCCGGCCTCGATGGCCGTGAGAACCAGTTCGCGTTGCGTATCGGTGAGGACCCGCGTGGCGTCGCCGTACCGACCGACGAACTCGACATCGAAGGAGACGTTCTCCTTCGCCAACTGGCGACCGAGCGCGGAGAGCCGGTCGTGGTTGCCGACGACCTCCAACTCCGCGCCGCCGTCGATGACGTCCACGGGCGGCTCGATCGGCAGCCCGGATCGCCGTGCGGCCTCGACGAATCGTGGGGGATCGCCGGTGACGTGCAGCGTCGTCTCGAACTCGCCGGCACCGACCCGCTCCACCGCGTCAACCCCCTCGTGTCGCTCGATGGCGTCGAGCGCCGGTTCGCGCTCCGGACCGGTGACCGAAAGGAGGACGGATCCGACCCCCTCGTCGGCGACGACGCCCATCGTGCGGAGCGTGGCGTTCGGGTTCGCCCGCGAGACGTCGGCGACCCACGATCCCTCCGGCAGGCCGATCCGGAGCTGGACCCACGTCATCGCTGCGTTCCCCCGTGACCGCATCCGACCCCCCATCCACGGGTGTCGAGGGCTCCGTCGACGGGACGGGAGGACGGAACGGCCGGCTGAACGTCGGTGCTTCCGTTCATTACGGTCGTCGATACGGCCCTCGCCGCCCTCCGGGTGACCCTTCATCCGTTTCGAACTTTAAATACCCGAACGTGTTCGTCTCGCACGGCCGTCGGCTGGCACCCGTCCGACGGCACGGAGGGGATCGGTGACGACGGGAACGGGTCCACAAACGGAACGTCACCGCCGTTTGATGGTTCGACGGACCCGTTCGGCTACTGCAGGAACCGTGACACGACGGGAACCGTGACACGACCGGGCAAACGGCGACCCTACGACGAGGACGGCGACATCTGGATGTTCAGACTCTTTTGGACGAGCTGGGTGAACGCCATCGAGCAGAGGAAATACCAGACGATCCATACCTGGATCGGGCCGACGACGCCCGTCGTCCACTCGACGGTCCCCGCGAAGGGGATGACGAGGGTTTCGAGCGCGTACTGGGCCTCGCTGCCGCGATAGCCGACGACCCAGAACATCCAGAGGAACGCGGGGATGGTGAGGAACATGATCCACACCATCGGGCGGAACTGCTCTTTGAACATGCCGAGTTGGTCGCCCATCGCCTCCATCTGCTCCTCCTGGATCGCGTCGAGCGCCTCGTCGTCCTCCTGCTCTTTGGCCTGCTTGCGCCGCTCTTGAATGTCTTTCATCCGATCCTGATAGACGCTCATCTTTTCCATGTCCATGAGGCCCGCGCGCAGAAGCGTCGAGTAGAGGCCGGTCGCGAGCGCGACCACCATGATCACGACGTAGAACGGAACGACCCCCAGGAGGGGACCGAAGAGGAGGTCGATCGCGCCGGCGATGACGGCCCGGACGGGCTCGAACGCGTAGCCGACGAAGAACCCGACCGTCGAGAGCGCGGCGAGTTTGTCCCACTTCGTCCACGACGTCGTCTCCGGCGTCTCGAAGTCGCCGCCGCTCGTGAGGTCCCCGTTCTCCTCGAGTCCCTCCTCGATCCCCTCGCGATCGGCGAGCGCGAAGCCGCTCTCGCCGTCGATCAGGATCTCCTTTTCGATCAGTCGCCCCCACTGTCCGCTCGTGATCTCGTCGCGGACGTCGATCCATCGGACCTCGCCGTCGACCCCCTCGCCGTTGCCGGCGGCCTCGAGGACGACCTCGAGAGCGTCGCGTATCTCGCCGTCCTCGTTGACGAGCGAGCGGACGCGCCGTTCGACCTTGCTCATTACGAGCCGCTTGGCGGCCGACGGTTAAGAACCTTGCAGGATCGCTCGATGCGACGGACGTCACACCGTCGGGGTGTCGGTCAGTTCTCGACGACGTCTCGAAGGCGCTCGAAGACCTCGTCGGGCGTGGCCTCGCCGTCGACCTCGACGAGGTCGCCCCGATCGCGGAAGTGTTCGATCACGGGCTCCGTGTTCTCGCGGTAGACGCGGAGCCGCTCGCGGACCGTGTCCTCCTCGTCGTCCTCGCGCTGGACCAACCGCTCCTGGATCGTCTCGTCCTCGGGCCAGTCGAACTCGACGTGGTAGATGTCACCCGTCTCGGGATCCATCCGGCGGCCGGTGAGCCGTCGGACGAGCTCATCCTCGCTCACGTCGAGGAAGATCACGGCGTCGAGGTCGGTGATGTCGGAGAGATATTCGGCCTGCGAGAGGTTTCGTGGGTAGCCGTCGAGGACGAAGCCGTCGGCGCTCTCGAGGGCGGCCTGCACGATCTCGTTGACGACCGGATCGGGCACGAGCTCGCCAGCCTCCATGAACGATCGGGGCGTCCCGTACTCGGTCTCCATGTCCTTGTTCGCCCGCAGCGCGTCGCCCGTGGTGACGTGATCGATCCCGTACTCCTCGGCGAGCTTCTTGCTCTGTGTCCCCTTGCCGGCGCCCGGGGCCCCTAACAACAGAATGCGGTGGCTCATGTTCGAGCGGTCGACCCCCGCACGTAAAGCCTTGAAGATCGCCGACGGGCTCGCCGTCTCGGGAGCACGGTCACCGTTCGCGTCACGGCCGCGACGGGGCGATCCCTCCTCCCTCGGATCGTCGTTTCTACCCTCCGCCGACTGTCGTTTCTACCCTCCGCCGACCGTCGTTTTCACGATGCTGACGGGAGCGGACGACATTCGCGAGACGCGCTCGGTGACCGACCCGAGCATCCGTCGGTAGTCGCCGGGGCGGTTCTTCGAGCCCATCACCGTGAGGTCGATCTCCTCCGTATCGATGTAGCGCAGGATCTCCTCGTGTGGCGTCCCGTGGACGATCGCCGTCACGCTCTCGACGTCCGCGGCGGCGGCTCGTTCGGCGACGGATTCGACCGACTCGCGGCCGATCTCCTCCAGAGTCGCCTCCGCCCCCTCCGCCTCATGGACGTACTCGTCGCCCGGATACGCGTTGACGATGTCGCCGTCGACGATGAACAACACGTGGAGGGTCGCGTCGTATCGGTCGGCCGCGTCGATCGCGTGGTCAACCGCGCGGTCGACGCCCTCGCTGCCGTCCGTCGGGAGTAGGATGCGGTCGTACATGTGGCAAGGATCGTCGGGCGGAGGTATAAAGGCACCCGGCCGTTCCGACGGATCGGGAGCGACGACTCCGGCGAGCCGGGTCAGAAGATGTTCGCCTGTCGGTAGACGGAGAGGCCGGTGTTCGTGATCTCGTAGGGCTTGGTCTCACGCGAGTGGTTCGCGTCGCGGATCTTCAGGATCTCCACGGCCAGTCGCGTCTCCCGGAAGTCCGACGGGCGGACGTACTGTAACACGAAGACCGCGTCGGTGAGGTATTCGACGATGCCGTGTTTCGACGTATACGGGCTGTCCTCGCTCGCCTCGGAGGTCAAAAGCGTCGTCACCCCCGCCCGTTTCAGCGATCGCGTGAAGTCGAACACCTCCGACCGGCGTTTCGACGGGTGGTCGTACATCAACTCGAGCAGCGAGACCGAGTCGAGCACGAGCCGCTCCGCGCCGAAGTCCGTGATCAGCCGCGAAAGGTCGCTTCGAAGGGAAGCGAGGGAGTTTGCCATCTCGACCGGGTCGAGCGCGACGACCGCCAACCGTCCCTCATCGGCGTACTGCTCAAAGGGCCATCCCTTCTCCTCGGCCGTGTCGATGATCGACTCCCGGCTCTCCTCTAAGGTGATGTAGACGCCGTTCTCACCGTTTTTGAGCGCCTCGTTCAGGAACTGCAGGGCGAACGTCGTCTTCCCCGTGCCGGCGGAGCCGATCACGGACATGAGCGCTCGACGCGGTACGCCGCCGAGGATCATCTCGTCCAACCCCTTGATCCCGACGTCGATGCGATCGATGTCCGATTCGAACGCCGCCGTTTCGTCGAACGTTTCCGGCGCTTCCCCGCCGGATCCGCCGAAGTCCGCGAATCCGAACGCGTCGCCGTCGGGGTCGCCGCCGAACGGATCGCCGGAGTCACCGCCGAACGGATCATCGACTTCGTCGAACGAGGCGGTTCCAGCCGCCGAGCCCTCCCCAGCCGCCGACTCCTCATCGCCACGAGTTCCACCAAACGGGTCGGCCTCAGCCGGATCGGGCTGGGGGCCCCCAGTGGCTTCCGCCTCGCCGGCATCGCCGACGTCATCCGCGTCCGACTCGGCATCGTCGGCGCCATCCACGTCCGACTCGGCATCGTCGGCGCCATCCACGTCCGACTCGGCATCGTCGGCGCCATCCACGTCCGATTCGGCATCGTCGGCGTCGCTCATCGCCGATCCGATCGCGTCGCGGTCGGCGCCCGTGGGAAGGTCATCGAGGTCGTCGAAGTCGTCGAGATCATCGTCGGATGAGCCATCGAGCTCGCGAAGGGCGCGCTCGAACCAGTCCTCGTCCGTCTCGTCGTCACCCATCGTTTCGATCGACCTCCGCGGCCGTCATGTCGCGGGAAAGGAGGGCCGACGGCTTGAAGCTTTGCAGCGCTGACGGATCCGAGCGCATCGACGGTCGAACGGTTTTTGTCGCGCCGTCGCCGTGTCCGTCGATATGAGCGAGACCGTGTTGATACCCGGCGGACGCGACGTCCGTGCCTCCCTCGATCGGTCGTCCGACTCCGCCGACCCGTCGACCGTCAAGCCCGACCCATCGGCCGCCGAAACGGATACCGACGCGCTCGTCGTCGCGTGCCCGCCGGATCCCCGACAACGCGGCCATCGGGGCGACGAGCGGCTGGTCGCGGTGAGCGACGCGCTCACCGCCCGCGGCGTCGACTGCCTCCGGTTCGACTACGGCACCTTCGACGAGGGATACGGCGAGTGTACGGACGCCGACAACGCCGTCGCGTGGGCGCTCGAACGCTACGATCGGGTCGGGCTCTTCGGGTTCTCCTTCGGCGGCAGCGTCGCGCTCGTGACGGCCGCGAGCCGCCCCGAACTCGTCGGAGTCTGCGCGCTCGCGCCTGCCGCGCGGCTGAACGCCGACGTCGACGCGGTCGCCGCGGTGGGCGATCTTGAGGGAATGACGGTCCCGGTCCGCGTCGTCTACGGAACGCGAGACGGGACGGCCGACTGGTCTCCCGTCGTCGAACGCGCCCGAGAGGCCGGATTCGACGTGGTCGGGATCGAGGGTGACCACTTCTTCGTCGGGCAGTCGGGAACGGTCGCCGACTCGGTCGCCGACTGGCTCGTCCCGCTTGCTCGCGGTATGTCCCGGGATTAGTCGTCCGTTGAGCCCACCTCGCGCGCGACCATCTCCCCCCATGACTCGAAGTCGTAACGGGCATAAAAGCCCCGAGCCCGCTCGTTGGCCGGGTCGACGTCGAGCACGACGCGATCGAGCGGAAGATCCTGGTCGTCGGCGAGCGTCAGCGCGGCGTCCATGAGGTCGTCCGCAAGTCCCGTCCCGCGGTGAGCGGGCGTGACGTACAGCTCGTTGATGACGGCGGCGTCCCAGATCATCGCCATCTCCTCGGGCAAACAGAAGACGTACCCCACGACGTCGCCGTCGCCGTCGACCGCGACCGTCACGCAGCGCGGTTCGTCGGCCACGCAGCGGTCCACCCACGCGAGCCAGCGTTCGCGGTACGCGTCCGTGAGCTTCCCCTCGTAGGCGGCGGCCTTCTCCTCGCCGCCCGTCGTTTCACCCAGTCCGCGTTCGAACGCGAGCTTGCAGTCGTAGAGCCCGTCCGCGTCGGTCGCGGCGTCGTAGGGGCGAACGGTGATCGCCATGCGTTCCGTGGATCGCGGACCGCCCTAGCGGTTGCGTTTTCGGCATGCACCGGGGCTCGGAAGCCTCCGCGTCGGCGGCCGCTGCCGTCTCGAAACCCGTCGTGAACGCGCCGTGAGGGGCCACGCGCCGGATGAGCGATGACGCCGACGGACGACTCACACGAATACAAGGAGGAAGTCCACGGCTTTAGCCGTGGGAGGAATTCGACTCCGCGTTCGAGGACAGCAGGTCGTCGAGCACGCGGAGGATCTCGTCGACATCCGGGCGGTCGAACGTCGACGAGCCGCGGTGCACGTGGGCGATCGTCGGCGGGTCGTTCCGGCGGTCGATCACGACCACCGCGGGCATCCGTCCGAAGAAGTCGCTGAACCGGCCAAGCACCCCGAACCGAACGGGCTGGTCGTACGCCTCGCCGACTGCCGCGTCCGCGTCGGCCAGCAGGGGATACCGGAGCTCGTATCGGTCCTGCCACTCGGTGACCAGCTCCACGGGTTCGGGAACGATCGAGACGACCTCGGCACCCCGTTCGTGAAAGTCGCCGACCCGCTCTCCGAGCTCCCGTACCTGCTTCCGGCAGTTCGTGCAGTAATGATCGCGCTGGAAGTAGATCACGACGAACGCGACGTCGTCCTCGAGCGCCGCGATCGAGAACGGGTCGGGCCCCGTCGCCACGTTCGGCAACGAGAAGTCGAACGCCCCGGTGGTGGAGTCGGATTTCGGCATGTCATCGGGTACGGCGTCCTCACGTATTCAACCGTCGGCCCGTGGCGTCAGGGACACACGAGCGTCCGAATCGTTCGGCTGGAGAACCGCCGATACCCTCGGGCGGGAGCGGGGGACGTGCTCTTCGGGAAGGGGAACGTACTCGTCGGGGAGATGAACGTGCTCTTCGGGAAGGGGAACGTACTCGTCGGGGAGATGAACGTGCTCGTCGGGGAGAGGGATCCCGCTCGGGCGACGGAGCTACAAACCGACCGCTCCAAGGAACGTCCGAACGTCTCCCGCCGGCGACGCAACCGGCGAGGAGCGCTTCGATCCGCCATGCAACGAGACTACTCGCAGGAACGCTACCTCGCGGCCAAGCGAACCGTCGACGACCGCGCGCTGAACGCGGACGTTCTCGACGCGCTTCGGCCGACGCTTCGCTCGGCGACGACCGTCGTCGAGGTGGGCGCAGGGATCGGGACGATGCTCCAACGGCTCGTCGAGTGGGACCGACTTCCCGCCGGCGATGACGTGACGTACGTGCTCGTCGACGTCGACGTCGATGCGCTCGATGCCGCCGCGGAGCGCCTTCCGACCTGGGCCGCCGAACGGGGATACGAGGCCGCGGTCGAACCGTTCGACGAAGCCGACGACGCCGACGAGGGGGCCGTCCGAGACCGGATCCGGATCGAGACGGGGGACGGCACGCTCCGCGTGCGAGCGGTCGCCGCGGACGCGACGACGTTCCTCGCCGGGGCGGACCCCGATCTGGTGATCGGCTGTGCGTTTCTCGATCTGCTCCGACCGCCCGCAGCCGACGAGTTCTTCGATCGGCTCCCCGCCGACTGCGTCGGTTATTTCCCGATCACCTTCGACGGCGGAACCGTCATCGAGCCGCCGACCGACCCCGACTTCGACGCGCACGTCGTCGATCGCTACCACGAGGACATGCGCCGCCGGCGGGATGAGCCCGGCGACCCGCACGCGGGCCGCCGGTTGCTGACGCGCGCGACTCGGGATCACGACCTCGTCGCCGCCGGCGGCTCCGATTGGGTCGTCGCGCCCGGCCTCGACGGCGCCGTCGCCGATGCCTATCCCGCGGACGAGGCGTACTTTCTCCGACACATCGTCGAGACGATCCGCGGCGCGCTCGCCGACGATCCGGCGGTCGGCGACGAGCGTCTCGCCGAGTGGGTCGCCGACCGTCGGACGGCGGTCGACGAGGGTAGCCTCGTCTACGTCGCCCATCAGCTCGACGTCCTGCTCCGGGTCGGGTAGGGCGGTTTGAGACAGGGAGCTCGCCGCCGCTCGGTCGAGTTAAAACAACCCGCCGACCTTCGCGGAGAGTTTCGGCACCTCCTCGGCGATGGCGTGTCGCTTCAACAGCCCGAAGCCAGCCACGATGACGAGGAAGCCGATGACGGTCAGCGGCGTCACCGGCTCGGCGAGCAGCACGACCCCGGCGACCGTGGCGATGACGGGCACGACGTACGAGACGAGGTTGATCTCGAAGGCGCCGAGCCGGTCGAGCAGCGTGAAGTAGATGGTGTACGCGACGGCCGACGACAGCACCCCGAGGAACCCGAGCGCGACGAGCGCGGGCAGCTCCGTGGCCGGAAGCCGCTGGGTCTCGCCGATGCCAATGCTCGTCGCGTGCATCGCCAGCGCCCCGAACAGCATCGCCCAGCCGGTGAGCGCGATGCTGGAGAAGCTGGTCTCGACGGTCCGGAGCCCGACGCTCCCGATCGAGACGGCGATCACGCCGACGAAGATCAACGCGACGCCGATCGTCACGCCGCCGGCGAGGTTGGCGGGATCCGGCTGGGCAACGAGCGCGACGCCGACGAACGCGAGCACGACCCCCAGCGATCCGCGGCGGTCGAGGCTCGACTCGCCCACCCAGAGGGCCGCAACCGTCGCGGTGACGATCGGCACGAGGCTGTAGGTGATGGCGGCGATCCCGCTCGTCGTGTACTGCTGGCCGACGAACAACAGCGTGTTGTTGGCGGCCACGGAGAGCCCGCCACTGAAGAGGATCGCCGCGGCGTCGCCACGCGTCCGAGGGAGCGGCCCCGTCTCGGTCAAAAGCACGTACGTCACGAGCAGCGCCGCCGCGAGGTCGAACCGGTACGCCGCGTACAACACCGGCGGGTAGTACTCCAAGCCGACCTCGATGGCGACGAACGACCCGCCCCAGAGCCCCGCGAGGAGGAAAAACAGGAGGACGTCTCGGTACCGTGACACGGGTGGACGGACGCGGCGACGGCGTAAAGCGGTGTTCGTACCGGCCACCGAACGGGGGATCCGCCGGCGGTCGGTCGGCTCAGTACCCGCGCGTGATCAGATAGTCGGCGATGTCCTCGAGCAGGCTTCGGGCCTCGTTGTCAGGGAGCACCTCGAGGTGCTCCTTCGAACGGGCGGTGAGGTCGGCCGCCATGTCCCTCGCGTACGCGATGGAGCCGGATCCCTCGAGCGCCGCCACGGCCTCGTCGACCTCGACCTCCGTCACCTCGGCTGGGGTCTCGGCGTCGACGAGCGAGTCGACGTCGACGCCCTGCTGGCGGGCGTGCAGCGTGATGAGCGTCTCCTTCTCCTCGACGAGGTCGGACCCTCGTTGTTTGCCGAGTTCCTCTGAGGGGACCGTCAGATCGAGCACGTCGTCCTGGATCTGGAACGCTCGACCGGAGTCGATCCCGTACTGATAGAGCGCGTCGGAAACCTCCTCGTCGGCGCCCAAAAGCACCGCCGGCGCGGCGGCCGCCGCGCCGTACAGCACCGCCGTCTTGAGTTCGACCATCTCGAGGTAATCCTCCGGCAGGACGTCGTCTCTGGATTCGAAGGCGACGTCGAGCGCCTGTCCCTCACAGATCTCCGTGCAGGTCGACGCGAGCAGCCGCATGGCCTCCAAGCCGTCGCCCGGGTCCGCCCCCGTCTCGGTCATGATCTCGAAGGCCTTCGAGTAGAGGGTGTCGCCGGCGAGGATCGCCGTCGAGGTATCGTACTGCTCGTGAACCGCCGGGACGCCCCGCCTGAGGGCGTCCTCGTCCATGATGTCGTCGTGGATCAGGGTGAACGACTGGATGACCTCGATGGAGACCGCCGCGCGCATGACGTCGACCGGGTCGTTCGAGAGCGCCGGAAACGACCGATACTCGATCGACATGGGTTCGACGTCCGTCACCGCCTCCGCGGCCAGCAACGTCACCGTCGGACGGAGCCGCTTCCCGCCCGCCTCGAGGATGTAGCGTGACGCCTCGTAGAGGCGTTCCGGGTGTTGTATCGGCAGCTCCTCGTCGATAGCGGCGTTGACCAGTTCGCGCCGCTCGCGGATGGCGTCCAGCACCCGCGCCTCCGTGGTCTCGCTCGTCATTCGACGAGCTGGATCGTGTTGCCGTTCTCCGTGACGTGGACGTCACGACCGAGGCTGTACCCCTGCGAGGAGGCGAGGCTGACGTACGGCGAGAGCCCTTTGAGGTCCTGGTGAGCCGGGATGAGGTGCTGGGGCTGGAGCGCGTCCAGCATCTCGTAGTGCCCCTCCTCACGCAGGTGGCCGGAGACGTGGATGTCGTCGTAGATCCGGGCGCCCTGCATCTTCAGGAGCTGCTCGGACTGGTAGCGCTGCCCCTCGTTCGTCGGCTCGGGGATGACCCGCGCGGAGAAGACGACCTTGTCGCCGTCCTCCAGCTCGTAGGGGGTCTCGCCGCGGCCCATCCGGGTGAGCATCGCGCGCGGCTCGCCCTGATGGCCCGTGACGATGGGGAGGAAGTTGCCCTTCCCCTCCTTCATGATCCGCTTGAACGCCCGGTCGACGGACTTGCGGTGGCCGTACATGCCGATGTCGCCCTCGAACTCGACGAAGTCGAGTCGCTCGGCCGTGCCGGAGTACTTCTCCATCGAGCGGCCGAGCAGCACCGGCTGGCGGCCGATCTCGCGAGCGTACTCGACGAGCGACTTCACGCGAGCGATGTGTGAGGAGAACGTCGTGGCGACGATCCCGCCGGAGTAATCCTCCATCGACTTGAACGTGTCGTGAACGTGTTCTCGGGCGACGGACTCGGAGGGCGTTCGGCCCTTCCGGCCGGCATTCGTACAGTCCTCGATGTAACAGAGGACGCCCTCGTCCTGGCGGCCGATCTCGCGGAACCGCTTCATGTCGATCGGGTCGCCGATGACCGGCGAGTGATCCATCCGCTTGTCGAGTCCGTAGACGATCGCGCCCTCGGGGGTGTGGAGGACCGGGTTGATCGCGTCGATGATGGAGTGGGTAACGTTCACGAACTCCATTTCGACCTGCTCGGAGTCGCCGATGGCCATCGTGCCACCGGCCTCCATCTTCACGAGGTCGTTGTCGACCTGGAACTTGCTCTCGCCCTGGATCTGCTGTTTGACGAGCTCGATCGTGTACGGGGACGCCACGATGGGGGCGTCGTACCGGTGGGCGAGTTTGGGGATCGCCGCGATGTGGTCGAGATGTCCGTGGGTGGGAACGATCGCCTGAACGTCGCCCTCGAGGTCGCTCATCACCCGGTCGTCGGGGATGGCACCCATGTCGATCAGGTCGAGACTGTGCATCTTTTCCGTCTCCACGTTGTCGTGGATCAGGACCTTACTGAGGTTGAGGCCCATGTCGAAGATGACGATGTCGTCGCCCGCGCGCACTGCCGTCATCTGTCGACCGACCTCCTCGTAGCCGCCGATCGTCGCGATTTCGATTTCCATGGTTCGTGTGTCTGGCGCCGCGGTGCGGCGCGTTGTCACTGAAACCCGCATGGAGGGGCCGTCAGCCCCGGCGTCTTACAGCGCGTCGGTGAAGGCCCCGCTACGGCCGAGCCGACGTCGGCTCACCGTGTCCCGCGGGAGTGTGATATCGGCACTTACAGGGCACATCTTAAAAACTACCGGGTTCCGGGCTCCCCGCTGCTTCGCCGACCGGCGACCCCGTCCTCCGCCACGCTTCCGGGGTGCACCGAACGTGTTCGGTCCCGTTCCCGACGCCCGGACGGTATCGGGAGCTTAAATATACCCACGGCGTGACGTGCGAACATGAGATCGAACGCCGACGGCACGTCCGACGGGGACGACGCCTCCGATGGGGATGGGGCGACGATGAGTCGACGCGGGTTCTTCCGCGCGGGCGCCGGAACCGCCGCGGCGACGGCTGCCATCGCCGCCGGAAGCGGCACCGCGGCCGCCGCCTACGACGGCTGGCTGGATGACGTCGACGACTACGACGGGACGCACGACTACCGAGGCGAGGACGAGGTGCACGTGACCGTGGGCGCGGGCGACGGGCTCCTCTTCGATCCGGTCGCGATCCTCATCGACGAGGGGACGACCGTGATCTGGGAGTGGACCGGCGAGGGCGGCCAGCACAACGTCGCGGCGGTCGACGGGGCGTTCGAGTCGGAGCTGGTCGACGAGGAGGGATTCGTCTTCGAACACACCTTCGATGACGTCGAGGAGGGCGAGTTCTTCAACTACGTCTGTACCCCGCACGAGGCGGTCGGCATGAAGGGAACGGTCGCCGTCGGGGAGACGGACGACGACCTCGTGGAGACGAGCGACGCGGACGACGGCGAGGATGGAGAGAACGGCGAGGACGGGGAGAACGGCGCCTTCGGCCGCGAGCTCACGTCCGGCGACCTCGGCGCGCTCGCGCTCGCGTTCGGCCTCGCCGGCGCCCTGCTCGTGCCGCTGTTCTACGCGGCACATAAAAAGAGCAAGCACGAGTAGCCCCGTTCGCCGTCGAGCGGAGCGCCGGAGCGTCGAGTGGGTTTAAAAAACGTGGTGGAGCATCAGGTAGACGCCGATCCCCATCGCGAACGAGATCAGCCAGAGAACGGCGGCGACGAGTCCGACCTGCGCGTGTCGCGTGTGGTAGAGTTCCTCGTACGGTCGCGTGGCCGCGAGCAGCAACGCGTAAAAGACGAAGGGAATACAGACGATCGCCAGCAGCACGTGGATCCCCAAAAACGGGAGATAGACGAACGTGTAGACGGCCTCTGGGCCGGGGAACTCCGCCGTGCCGACGAGCACGAGTCGATAGAGGTAGCCGACGAGAAAGGCGGTGAAGAGGCCGAACGACGCCAGCATGAACCGACGATGGCGACGAACCTCGCCGCGAGAGATGGCCCGCCAGCCGAGGACGATTGTCGCGATCGCGGCCGCCGAGATGGCAGCGTTGAGGTGCGGGATCGCGGCGAGAACGGCGTCGCTCGCGCGCGGGAGCAGCGCGTCGGGGATGACGCCGCCGACCGCGCCGAAGACGAGCGCGAGCGAGACGACGGAGAGGACGGCGGTCAAGAGGGGAACGTTGTTGCGGGCCCAGTTCTGCATGTCGAAGGGGACGAACGCCGAGAAAAAACGCGTGTCGATCGCGTCGCCCGATAGGGTGGATCCGTCGTCCGAATCGTCGCCCGCCTGCGCGAGGAACGGATCCGGGGACCGGTCGGTGACACCCACCGGCATGGCGGGGGCGAATGGAAGGGCTTTTAATCGGGCACGGGATACACCGAAGTGCGACAAAACGCCACGAGCGTGGGTAGCCAAGCCAGGCCAACGGCGCAGCGTTGAGGGCGCTGTCCTGTAGAGGTCCGCCGGTTCAAATCCGGTCCCACGCATCGTACGGGGCCGCCCCCCACACCGATGCACGGTGTTGTCTCTACGACAGCACCCACGCACGATCCTTCGGAACGCTACTCGGCGAGCGACCGCTCCGCACCGGGGCCGACCGTCTCCGAGGTGCCGCCGCGAACTGCCATCCTTTTAGTCGCGGGCCGTCGGAGTACCGCGTAATGACCGAGTACGACCACGAGGAGTTGGGCCTCGTCGCCGGGCTGGAGATCCACCAGCAGCTCGATACGGCGACGAAGCTCTTCTGTGACTCCCCGACCGTCGAACGCGATCCCGAGGAGGCCGAGCGGGAGCTGATCCGGCACCTCCATCCGACCAAAAGCGAGTTGGGCGAGCTCGACGACGCCGCCGTAGAGGAGAGCCGAGTCGACCGCGAGTTCACCTACCTCGCGTACGACACCACCTGTCTGGTCGAGGAGGACGACGAGCCGCCGCGTCGCGTCGACGACGAGGCACTTGCCGTGGCGTTACAGATCGCGACCATGCTCGACGCGACGGTCGTCGACCAGGCCCACGTCATGCGCAAGCTCGTCATCGACGGGTCGAACACGTCCGGCTTCCAGCGCTCCATGCTGCTTGCGCAGGGCGGCGAGATCGAGACGAGCGAGGGAACCGTCTCCATCGAGGACCTCATGTTGGAGGAGGAGTCCGCGAAACGCGTCGAGGAAACCGACGCGGGCGTCGTCTACTCGCTCGACCGGCTCGGCGTTCCTCTCGTCGAGATCGGAACCGGCCCGGACATCGGAAGCCCGGAACAGGCTCGCGAGGCGGCCGAGCGGATCGGGACGCTTCTGCGGTCGACGGGGACCGTGAAACGCGGGCTCGGCACGATCCGCCAGGACGTCAACGTCTCCATCGCGGAGGGGGCACGCGTGGAGGTGAAAGGCGTCCAGGACCTGGACGGGATCGAGTCCATCGTCCGCGGCGAGGTCGGTCGGCAGGCCGAACTGCTCGCGATCCGCGACGAGCTCCGCGAGCGCGACGCGCGCGTCGGTGACGTAACCGACGTGACCGACGTCTTCGCCGACACCGACTCGGGCGTGATCCGCGGCGCGCTCGGCTCGGACGGGAAGGTCACGGCGGTCCCGCTGTTCGGCTTCGACGGGACCGTCGGCCGGGAGATACAGCCGGATCGTCGACTTGGAACCGAGCTGTCCGATCACGCCAAGCGTCACGGGGCGGGCGGAATCTTCCACACCGACGAGCTGCCGGCATACGGCGTCACCGAGACCGAAGTGGCGGCGCTTCGCGAGGCGGTCGGCGCGGGCGAGGAGGACGCGGTCGCCATCGTCGCGGCGGAGCCGGAGACGGCCGACCTCGCGATCGAGGCGGCCGCGGAGCGCGCCGAAACCGCGATCGAGGGCGTCCCCGAGGAGACGCGCGGGGCGAACGAGGACGGGACGACGCGATATCTCCGACCCCTTCCCGGCGCGGCTCGGATGTACCCCGAGACCGACGTTCCGCCGGTCGAACCCGATCCGTCGGACGTCGAGATTCCCGAACTCCTCGACGAGAAGGCGGAGCGGTACGTCGAGTCGTTGGGGCTGGACGCGGGGCTCGCCGAGCAGGTCGCGTTCGGCCGCCGGTTCCCGACCTTCGAGGCGGCCGTCGAGCGTGGAACCGACCCGACCTTCGCGGCCACGACGCTGGAGTCGACGACGACCGAGATCCGTCGCGACGGGGCGCCGGTCGAGAATCTCACCGACGAACACTTCCTCGACCTCTTCGCGCTCGTCGAGGGCGACGATCTCGCGAAGGAGGGCGTCCCCGAAGTGCTGACGACGCTCGCGGAGAAGCCGGAGCTAACCGCCGCCGAGGCCGTCGAGGCGGCGGGGCTGTCGGGCGTGAGCGAGGACGAGGTTCGGGAGGCGGTCGTCGAGGTCGTCGAGCGCAACGCCGATCAGGTCGCCGAGGAGGGAATGGCGACCTTCTCGGGGCTCATGGGCGAGGCCATGAGTGCGTTGCGCGGGAAGGCGGACGGGGAGATCGTCTCCGACGTGTTACGCGAGGAGATCGGCAAGCGGTCCTAGGCGACGCGGCCGAGCCGCATACGTTCGACGGTCCCGACGGCGGACGCCTACACGAATCGGATGGTGTTGTCTATACGAAGGGGACCGCCTCGGGCAGGGGCAGCACCGTGACGACGAACAACCCGAGCAGGGTGAACAGCCCCATCAGGACCGGGAAGACGACGGCCGCGAAGTTGGTGTTACCGAGAAGCCTCCCCAAGTCGCCGCTCATCGCCGACAGCGACGGCGTCGCGCTCCGCGAGAGGATCGCGAGCTCCAGCCCGAAGAGGATCACCGTGGCGGCCGCGGAGACCATACAGAAGGGGCATATCTCGCCGATCACGCCCACCTGCAGGTAGACGAAGTACGCCGAGAACAAGACCCCACTCGCGGTGATCGGGGTGAGGATCTTGATGATCAGCGGGTGACGGGTGTCGAACCACCAGAGCGCGAGCCCGAAGGTCGTGAGGTAGTACAACCCGCCCAGCGTGGCGAGCGGCACGCCGAGGACGTACGCCCACTGGCTCGTGATGACCTCGATGCTCCCCTGAACGGGTGCATCCGGCGGGATCGCCGGCAGCGCGAAGAAGTGGATCGCCGTCAGCATGACCGACACCAACCAGCCGACGACCGCCACGCCGGTGAAGGCGGCAAACAGGGCGGACGAACGTGGCGCGTAGTGCCAGTCGTAGTCGAACTTAGTTTTGGACGCCATTTCGGTTGACATACAATACTGGTTTGGTGGGTGGGATACAAAAGTATTGTGCATTCAGAACAAGACAGCGTTCGGTCGGCGGCGAGGCGACGTCGAAGGCGCTTACGCCCGCCGCTCGGCGACCCACGCGGTGAGATCGTCGCCCCCGACGAACCCGTCCGCCATCCTCGCGATGGGTTCGCCATCGAGAAAGAGTACCAGCAACGGCACGCTTCGGACGTCGAACCGCTCGATGAGCGGCGGATCGTCGCGCGGATTGATCGTCGCGACGGCGACGTCATCGAGCTCGCGGGCGACGTTGGCCAGCACGGGTTCCATGCTTCGACAGATCCCGCACCCGTCGGTGTAAAACTCCACGAGTGTGACGTCGGCGTCGGCGACGAACGCGTCGAGGCTGGCGCCGTCCTCCAGGTCGACCGGTCGAGCGTCGCCCGCTCGTTCCGGGCCGGAATTGCTCATATAACGCAATACATGGTGTGAGGAGATAAGCCCTCCGGCGGCCCTCGGTCGCTCGTAGGCCGATACAGGAGTCTCGGACGGCCATCGCTCAGCGGTTGGTGCTCACCATGTCGGGGCCTCCCACGGCTAAAACGGCGGGTTTCCGCCTTGAATTCGCATGAGCTTCACGTCACACACGACCCGGACGTCTCCGACGAGGACTTCGGGCGCGAGCCGAAGTTCATCGGGCCGATCCGGATCGCGCCGTTCTCGTCCGGACGTACCCCCTTTTGGCCTACGGACACCTCGCGGCGGGGCTCGTCGGCTGAGCCGCCGTGGGGTCGGCGCCAGAGAGGCGCCGGCGGCACCGTCGGTCCGGGACGATCGACTCCGAGCCTTTTAGGCCGATAGCGCGTCAGAAACAGGTGTGGACCCCGACCGGATCCCCGAGGAGTTCCCGGCCCCGAGCTACCGCGGCGCCCAGGAGCGGGCGCTCGCCGAGATCCGCGACGCCTTCGCCGCGGGCAACGAGGTCGTGCTCGTGCGCGCGCCGACGGGAAGCGGCAAATCACTGCTCGCCCGGGCGGTGATGGGTGCGGCCCGCGAGGCCGGCGACGCCGCACCCAGCGAGGCCACCGGCGCCTACTACACCACTCCGCAGGTCTCCCAGCTCGACGACGTCGCGACGGACGACCTGCTCGAGGACCTCAACGTGATCCGCGGGAAGTCGAACTACGGCTGCATCCTCCCGGGCGAACACGACACCCCGGTGAACCGTGCGCCCTGCGTTCGCGAGCGGGGGTTCGACTGCTCCGTGAAACACCGCTGTCCGTACTTCTCCGATCGCGCCATCGCCTCCTCCCGGCGATACGCCGCGATGACGCTGGCGTACTTCATGCAGACGGCGGGCTCGGACGTCTTCCGGAAGCGGGACGTCGTCGTGATCGACGAGGCCCACGGCCTCGCGGAGTGGGCCGAGATGTACGCGACCATCGAGCTTCGCCCGGACCGCGTGCCGGTGTGGGACGACGTCGGCGTGCCGGACGTCGAGCACGACGTGGCCCCCGAGGAGGACGCGCTCGACCGAACCGCACGGTTCGTCGAGACGCTGCGGGACGTCGCGAAACGCGCGAAGGACGACCTCGTCGGACGGCCGGAGCTGAGCCGCGAGGAGGTCGCCCGCCGGGACCGGCTCCAGGAGCTGATCGGCGAGCTCGGCTGGTTCCTCGAGGACTATCGTGACCCCGACTCGCCGACCACGTGGGTCGTCGACCAGCCCGACGGCGAAGGGACGGCGATCACGATCAAGCCGCTCGACCCCGCCCGGTATCTGAAACACACCGTCTGGGACCGGGGGAACCGATTCGCGCTGCTGTCCGCGACGATCCTCTCGAAGGAGGCGTTCTGCCACGGAGTCGGACTCGACCCCGCGACCGTCGCGCTCGTCGACGTGGAACACACCTTTCCGCTCGCCAATCGACCCCTCTACGACGTGACGCAGGGACCGATGACCTACGAGCACCGCGACGAGACGGTCCCACGGATCGCGCGTCTCATCGTCCGGTTGATGGCCGCCCATCCCGACGAGAAGGGATTGATCCACGCCCACTCGTACGACATCGCCGGGCGACTCGTCGAGATGCTCGGCGAGTTCGGCGTCGCCGCGCGGGTTCGACGCCATTCGCGGGAGGATCGCGACGCCGAGTTGGAGTCGTGGAAGGCGAGTTCGGAGCCGGAGGTGTTCGTCTCGGTGAAAATGGAGGAGGCACTCGACCTGAAGGGTGACCGCTGCCGGTGGCAGATCGTCTGTAAGGCGCCGTATCTCAACACGAACGACTCGCGGGTCGCCCGTCGCCTCGAGGAGGGTCAGTGGGCCTGGTACCACCGCGCGGCGCTTCGAACCGTGATCCAGGCCTGTGGCCGCGTCGTCCGTGCACCCGACGACTACGGCGCGACGTATCTCGCCGACGACTCGCTGCTCGATCTCTTCGATCGCGCGGCCGCCGACACCCCGCCGTGGTTCCGCGACCAGATCGACGCGATGACCAGCCCCGACCTTCCCGCGTTCGATCCGGCCGCAGCGCTCGCGGGGATCGACGCGGCCCCCTCCGGACCCGCACGGGCCGGTCGGAACGGTGGTTCCGCTCGTAACGCGGGACGCGGCGGGACGGGCCGGGCGGACGGTACGGGCTCGACGGAAGCCGCGTCACGCTCTTCATCGCCGGACGGTACGGGGAACACGAGCGGCGGGACGACCCGGACGAGGACGGAAGCCGACGCGGAACGACGTCGGGATCATCCGCTTTCGGACGTCTGGGGGGACGGCTGACGGCCGCCCTCGATCGGGTCGGATCGTCCGCACGACCTCGTCGCCGTTGAAGGGCGGTCGAGCCGACCGATCGCTCGTCGACCGATCGGCCTCGCGTTCGACGAGCGATCGGTCGGCGTGATGCTCCGCTACAGGAGCGTCGCGCCCCACGCGATCATGGAAGTGACCATGAGTAACGCGAAGAACAGCGCGAAGAACTGTTGTCTGCTCATGTACCGTTCTCGTCCGTCGAGACTCATAATTCCTCCGAGCGACGACGCAGAGTATTTATATCCGCCGTCGAATCCGCCGAGATACCTATTAACATATAAGGTGTATCAGGGACCTACATGAAGTAGTAACCTTCATAATCTTTCGCGTCAGAGGCAGGTGTATGGCAACGAACGGGCTGTCGAGTGCGCTGACGCTGTACGGTGCGCGAACGCTGACACTGTCCCAGGCGGCCAAGCAGGCCGGTCTCAGCGAGGCGGAATTCATCGACCAACTCCAGCGTCGCGGCATCGAAGTAACCGAGTCCGAGCGCGCCGCCGCCCTCGAGAGCGACCAGACCGCTCGGGCGGACTAAGTCGCGCCGACCGACGCCGAGCCCGATAGTCCGACGACCCTTTGTGACTTCTCCCACGACCTTTTGTGACGGAGCGACTGGGCTCCGTTGCGTCCGGTGATTACAGCTCGTTTTCGAGGTCGAAGCGACCGCTACTCGCTTTCGGGCACGAGATGGACGGTCCGCCCGTGTTTGATCGCGAGGACCGTGTCAGCGTCGTCCTCGAAAAAGTCGGGCTTCGGCACCGTCGTCGCCTCGTACGTCTCCGGATCGAGGATCTGCACGGCGTGTTCGTCCTCCACGGTGACGACGGTCGTTTCGATCGCGTCGTCGCGGTCGCCGATCCGGGTCGCCTCGGGCGCGTCGGCCTCCTCGTACGCGGAGGCGTACTGCTCGCCCGTGGCGAGGCGGATCCCTCGCACGCGATCCGACGACCCCGTAACGAGGACCGGGCCGTCGCCGTCCTCCGGATCGATGATCTCGCCGGGGGCGTATCGAGGCAGCCGCACGGCGAAGGTGACGCGATGGACCTCGTTGCCGTCGCCGTCCTCCGTGACGAGCGTCGGGTAGGAATCGAAGCTTCCCCCGAGCTGGTCGGTGATTCGCGTGGCGACGTTCTCGGCGAGCCGATTCGAGGAGAGCTTGACGTCCGGGCCGTCATCGGTCTCTTTCACCTCGGTGATGAACGCCTCCCTGTCGCCTTTCCCCTCCCGGGCCGCGACGTACGATTCGGCGATGGAGAGCGCCTCCGCACGTTCCTCGGCGGTGAGTTCGCGATCGTCGGCACGGACCTGAACGATCCCGGCGTAGTAGCCGCCGGCGATGCGTCCACACCGATCACAGGTCCCCCGGGAGATCTTCACCGGAACCATGACGTCCGCCGAACGAAGGGTTCCTCGAACGACCCCGGAGAACCGACAGTGCATCCGGATCGAGTTCTCGTCGATCTGTTCGGGCTCGACGCCCCACTCGACCTCGGACGCGTCGACGTGCACACCGAGCGCCTCGGCGACCTCGTCGACCGCGACGTCGGTGTAGTCGCGCGCGCCGACGTCCCGCCAGGAGTCCCCGCGCCGGACCGCGCCACAGCCCGAACAGACCAGCACCTCGATCCGGTCGGGAGCGTCGACCAGATCGAAGTCGGCGAAGTAACAGTCGTCACACAACAGGGCGTCGCGGCCGCGTGGCTCGCCCGGTAGCGGCTCCTCGCGTTGGGGCACCGCGTCACCACAGCGGGGACAGAAATCGCGCGACTCGCTCATGGCCGTCGGCTACGCCGTTGAACGGTTTAAGCGGCGCGAAGCCCGTCCGCCGGCCGCCGGATGAGCCACCGCTTCCGGCCGACGATCCGCCTCGGTAAGGGATTCCCTCCGAAATCGTTTTTCGCCCGGGCCGTGAACGAACGTCCATGAGCGGTAATCCCGACGACGAACGGCTCGAGGAACTGCGCGAAAAGAAGATGCAGGAGCTACAGGACCGCGCACAGGGCGGCGCCGACGAGGAGGCACAACAGGAGGCCCAAGAGCGTGCCCAGGCTCAACAGGAGGCCGTCCTCAAACAGCACCTCACCGACGGGGCTCGCCAGCGGCTCAACGCCGTCGAGATGTCGAAACCGGAGTTCGCAAAGCAGGTGAAACAGCAGGTCGCGGCGCTCGCACAGAGCGGACGGGTGCAGGGACGCATCGACGAGGACCAGATGCGTGACCTGCTCAAAGAGCTGCAGCCGGAGCAGAAGAGCTTCGACATCCGGCGGCGGTAGATGGAACTCGCGCTCCTGTACAGCGGGGGAAAGGACTCCTCGCTCGCCGCGCTGCTGCTCGACCGCTTTTACGACGTTCGCTGCGTGACCGGAACGTTCGGACTCACCGACGACTGGGAGCACGCCGAGCGCGCCGCCGTCGAACTCGAGTTCCCCTTCGAGCGGGTCGAACTGGACCGTTCGGTCGCCGAGGAGGCCGCCGAGACGATGCTCTCCGACGGCTACCCACGGAACGGAATCCAGCGGATCCACGAACACGCGCTGGAGACGGTCGCCGACCTCGACGTCGACGCGGTCGCCGACGGGACGAGGCGTGACGACCGCGTGCCGACCGTCTCTCGTGCACAGGCACAGAGTCTGGAGGATCGACACGGGATCGACTACATCTCGCCGCTCTCCGGCTTCGGCCGCCACGCGGTCGATCGCCTCGTCGAGGCGACCTTCGAGGTCGAACAGGGCCCGAGCGAACAGATCCCCAAGGCGGACTACGAGGGGGAGATCCGGACGCTCATCGCCGAATCACACGACGAAAACGTCGTTCGGGAGGTCTTCCCGGCTCACGACCAGACGTACGTCCACGGTCGGCACGACTGAGGGATCGCCGGCGCCGCGTCAAGGCTTTTATATACGACCCGGCTAGAGCGGGTATGACCGACTGGCGCGCGGTAGGATACGGGTTCGTCGTGATGGTGATCGCCGGCCTGCTGGCGACGTTCGCCCCCGTCATCGGCCACGTCGGCGCCGGGCTGATCGGCGGGTTCGTCGCCGGTTACGTCGCCGGCGGCGGGCTCCTCTCGGGCACGTGGCACGGCCTGCTCGCGGGATCGGTGAGCGGGATCGTCGTCACGCTGATCCTCGCCGCCTTCGGGGGCCTCGTCGGGCTCGTCGGCGGGCCGCTCGGGGGCTTCCTCGGCGGGGCGGGCGTGCTCGCGGTCGGCCTGTTCCTCACGTTCCTGTTCGCAATCGACTCCGCACTCGCGGGGGCGATCGGCGGGATTCTCGGCGAGTAGAATCCCTCCTCCGTCGCGGCTCGAAAGGAGTGGTTTCAAGCGGCCGGTCGTCGAATCCGCGTGCATGTACGATGGACTCAAAGGGTTTCGAGATTTCTACCCCGGAGAGCAGTCGGCCCGCCGGGAGGTGACCGACGCGATCGAGGGTGCGGCCGCCCGCCACGGCTTCCGGGAGGTCGCGACGCCCGCGCTGGAACGGACGCGAATGTACGTCGACAAGTCCGGCGAGGAGATCGTCGACGAGCTCTACGCCTTCGAGGATAAGGGCGGCCGCGAGGTGGCGATGACGCCGGAGCTGACGCCGACGGTCGCGCGCATGGTCGTCGCGAAGGGTCAGGAGCTCTCGAAGCCGATCAAGTGGGTGTCAACCCGCCCGTTCTGGCGATACGAACAGGTCCAACAGGGTCGGTTTCGCGAGTTCTACCAGACGAACATCGACGTCTTCGGCTCATCGGCGCCGGAGGCCGACGCCGAGGTGCTCGCGGTCGCCGCCGACGCCCTGACGAACCTCGGGCTCACCGGCGACGACTTCGAGTTCCGCGTCTCCCATCGCGACGTGCTCGGCGGGCTGGTTCGGGCGCTCGCCGCCGACCCGGAATCGGTCGACGTCGCGGCCGCGATCCGCGCGGTCGACAAGCGGGCGAAGGTCGACGAGGGCGAGTATCTCGGCCTCCTCTCGGACGCCGGCCTCGCGTACGACGTCGCCCGCGAGTTCGACGGTCTGATCACGGACGTCGAGCACGTCGACGACCTCGACGCGGTCGCGGCCGCGGGCGGCGAGGACGTGGAGGCGGCGGTCGAGAACCTCCGGGACGTGCTTTCGGCCGCCGACGACTTCGGCGCCGGCGAGTTCTGTGAGATCTCGCTCACCACCGCGCGCGGGCTCGACTACTACACCGGCGTCGTGTTCGAGTGTTTCGACTCCACCGGCGAGGTCTCCCGCTCCGTCTTCGGCGGCGGGCGCTACGACGACCTGATCGAGAGCTTCGGCGGCCAGCCCACCCCCGCGGTCGGCGTCGCGCCCGGACACGCGACGCTCAAGCTGCTCTGTCAGCGTGCCGGCGTCTGGCCCGACGAGGAGCTCTCCACGGACTACTACGTGCTCTCCGTCGGCGACACTCGCGCGGAGGCGGCCGAGGTCGCCCGCGAACTCCGCGCGCTCTCCGACGACGCCGTCGTCGAAACCGACGTCTCCGACCGCTCGTTCGGCGCGCAGCTCGGCTACGCCGACTCGATCAACGCCGAGACGGTGGTCGTCGTCGGCGAGCGTGATCTGGCGAACGGCGAGTACACGATCAAGGACATGAAAAGCGGCGATGAGACGACCGTCCCCGTCGGGGAGTTCCCGCCCGACTCGGGCCTGCCGGCCTACGAGGACTACGAGTGACGGTCCACGACGAGTGACGGTCGGCCGTCTATCGTAACCGCTCCCTGCACTCGCGGCATTGCGTGACGCCGGGGAGGTTCTGCGTTTCACAGAACGGACAGCGACGGGCCCCCGGATGCGACGCCGTCGCCGTCGCGAGCACGTCCGCCGCCGAGGGCGCGGGTCGTTCGTCGAGCGTTCCGCGGGCGATCAGCGCGTCGATGAGCGCGTCGTCGCGGAGCCAGATCAGGAACCGCCAGAACCCGATGAAAAGCAGCGTCGGGCCGACTATCGCGACGCCGGCGACGAACAGACGGAACGCGACCTCGGCCGTGGAGAGTTCGGCCATACGGAGATATGGTATTCGATACCAATGGACGTTTCGCCGCGGGGATTCCGCCGGTAACGCGAAGACGTCGTTTCAAGCGGGCAAACGCGACGATGCCGATCAGGCGAACGCGACGATGCCGATCAGGCGAACGCGACGCGGTCGAGCAACTCGGCGGTTGCCTCGGGCTCGAACCGCATCGGTCGCCGCCACCACGGCCCCTTGCCGGAGTCGGAGGATAGCTCGGTGACGAGCCGGTTCGCCTCCGTTCCACCGTCGGGGGTACTTAAAGGAACGGCCCGCTCGAGGAGGCCCGACGCGTCCGGATCGCCGGCGACGACGACTCGTGCGTCGAACGGATCCCGTTTCAGGTGGGCGTTCGTCGGCACGAGGTCGGCGGCCGTCTCGCCGGAGGGCTCCGGAAGCACCGAGTCGATCCGCATCCCCGCGAAGAGGTACGCGCCCCAGTCGGGCGCGAGGTCGTCGCCGACGGCGACCTCGTGGCTCCGCAGCCAGTCGCCGCCGCGCTCGTCCGCGTCCGCGTCGCCGACGGCCTCCCCGCCGGGACCCCGCCAGTCGGCCGGCCGGAGCGTGAGCGTGGCATAAAACAACAGCCAGTCGCCGGGATCGAGGTCGGCAATGGGGCGGGCCTTCACGCCGTACGGGTCGCCGTAGGTCGCGTGGGCTCGGCCGTGGACCCCAGGGAACTCGGGGTCGGCGTGGATCGGCGTCGCCCGCAGCGCCTCGGGCAGCCGAAACTCGACGTCGAGGTCCGCGTAGGTCGGTAGAGGCTCCTCGACGGGGAATCGGTCGCGCTGACGGGTCGCAGCGGACTCGGGGATCGGCACGTACGCGAACGAGCCGTCCGGATACACCGGCCCGCGAAAGCCGGGCTCGTTGGTGTTGGCGGCGACGTTGACGGCGACGGCGCGGGTCACGGGTTCCACTCGTTCCGAAGCGTCACCTGAGGGTGTCACTCCGCGCCCGGCGGACTGAGGTCCCGGTCGAACTCGTCGAAGCGGTCGAGGTCGTCGGGCAGTTCGTACTCGATCTCGCGTTCGTCCTGTCGGTTCGGGAGCCGACCGTCCGGTACCTCCTCGGCGATCGACTCCCACCCGGGTTTGATCCGGACGCTCCGTGCCGGGGTGCCGACGACGACGTGGTGGTTCGGCACGTCGCCCTGCACGACCGCACGCGCGCCGACGACGCTGTTCTCGCCGATCCGACAGCCGGCACGCACCATCGCGTCGTAGGTGATGCGGGCGTCGTCGCCGACGATCGTGTGGAAGTTGCGCACCTCGGTCTGGTCGACGATGTCGTGGTCGTGGCTGTAGACGTGGACCCCGTCGGAGATGGAGGCTCCGTCGCCGATGGTGAGCTTGCCGCGGTCGTCGAGGTGGACGTCGTCGTGGATCACGACGTTGTCCCCGATCTCGATGTTGTGGCCGTAGGTGACGGAGATACCCTTGAAGAACCGGCAGTTATCCCCGCACTCGGCGAAGAGGTGCTTGCCCAACATCCCTCTGAATCGGAGCGCGAACTCGACGTTGTCGGCCATGGGAGTGGCGTCGAACTGTCGCCAGAGCCACTGGAGGTGTTTCGAGCGCTGGAACTTCGACTCGTCCTTCTCGGCGTAGTACTCGGACTCCAGCGTCGCGTTACAGGGGTCGTATCCCTGAAGGCGGACGCGTTCGGCCTTCGAGACCGGCTCGCCGTCCTTCCATGCCTCCCACGCCTCGCGGTCGCCGAACAGGTCGATCAGGACGTCCCGAACGACGTCACAGGTGTCCTCGTCCGAGGAAAGGCGCTCGTCCACCTCATCGATGAACCCTCGGACCCCGGCCTCCGCGGCGTCGGGGAGGGACACGTGTCGCTTTGTCATCGTCCGGTCTTCGACGGCGATCCTGAAATGGATTCGGTTGTGTGGTGTGGTCGCCGTCGCCTATGCCGCGTACACGGGGTGTTCGGCGCAGAGCTCGACGACGCGCTCGCCGACCTCGTAGATGACGTCCTCGCTCTCGTGAGCGTCGACGACGCGGTAGATGAGGTCGCCGACTTCCTCAATGGCCGCCTCGTCGAACCCGCGGGTGGTGAGCCCCGCCGTGCCGGCGCGGATCCCCGAGGGGTTGAACGGCGAGCGCGTCTCGCCCGGGACGGTGTTCGCGTTGAGCACGATGCCGGCGGCCGCGAGCGCGTCCTCGGCGTCGCCGCCAGTCAGGTCCGGATGCGACTCCCGCAGGTCGACGAGCACGAGGTGGGTGTCGGTGCCGCCGGACACGAGCGAGAGGCCGTGGTCCGTGAGCGTCTCGCCGAGCGTTCGCGCGTTGTCGACGACCGCCTGCGCGTACGTCTCGAACTCCGGTTCGAGCGCCTCCTTGAACCCGACCGCCTTGCCGGCGACGTTGTGCATCAGCGGTCCGCCCTGCCCGCCGGGGAAGACCGCCTTGTCGATGTCGTCGGCGTACTCGGCGTCACACATCACGATCCCGCCGCGACCGGCCCGGATCGTCTTGTGTGTCGACCCGGTGACGAAGTCGGCGACGCCGACGGGGGAGGGATGGACGCCCGCCGCGACCAGTCCGGTGATGTGGGCGATGTCGGCGAGGTGGTAGGCGTCGGCGGCGTCGGCCGCGGCCTGTATCCGCTCCCAGTCGACCGCACGCGGGTACGCGGAGTAGCCGGAGACGACGATGTCCGGCTCGAACGACTCCGCCATCTCGCGGAGACCCTCATAGTCGATCCGACCCGTCTCGGGGTCGACTTCGTACTGCTCGACGTCGTAGGTCTGTCCCGTGAAGTTCGCCGGATGGCCGTGTGAGAGGTGCCCGCCGTGGTTCAGATCCAACGAGAGGATCTTATCGCCCGGCTCGAGCATCGCGTAGTAGACGGCCTGATTGGCCTGCGTGCCGGAGTGTGGCTGCACGTTGACGTGTTCGGCACCCCAGAGCTCAGTCGCACGCTCGATGGCGAGCCGCTCGACCTCGTCGGCGTACTCACAGCCCGCGTAATAGCGTGCGCCGGGGTAGCCCTCCGCGTACTTGTTCGTCAACACGCTTCCCTGTGCCTCGAGCACGGCTTCGCTGGCGTAGTTCTCGCTCGCGATCATCGCCAGCGTCTCCTCCTGCCGATCACGTTCGCCGACCAAGGCGTCGGCGACCGCGGGATCGACCTCCCGGACCGATTCGTAGTCCATACGCGTGTGCGGGGGTGACTGCGCAATAAGCCTGTCCGTCCGTCGGCGTCGTGGTCGCCGATCCGCGGTTTTCAAACGTGTCGCCGAACGGACCGTCACTTGAATACGCCGATCCATGCGCTCCATCGTGGCCAAACCCGAAATCTCCGAAATTCGGGCAGTAGAGGCGTTCTGATCGGGTTTTTCACCACCGGCTTCCCGTTAATATTAAATACGTATCGAATCTTTACACGTCACGACAAATGGAATCGAATCTGCTGGGGACGAGCGTCGACGAGATCCTCGACGTGGCGTTCTCCGGGACCGAAGAGGAGCTTCTCGTCGTCGACCCCTCGCCGGAAACGATCGTCTCGATCGTGGAGGCGGGCATCGACCACGGCGACCTCCCGACGACGGCGGTGCTCGCCGACAGGCGCGTGCTGAAGGACGTCATGGACGACTTTCTGATCGGCTCGAAGGCGGCCGATCTCGTCGCGGACGGCGTGCTCTCGATCCGGGTGTTGCCGGATGGAGCCGAGAACTCGCTTTTCGTCTCGGCCTCGCGCGTGCTTGCGCTGGTGAGCACGGACCGGGGGCTCTCTGCGCTCTCCTCGACCGACGACGCGTTCGTCTCCGAGGTCTTCGAGACGTATCAGGAGGCAGTCGAGGAGGCCGAGACGTATCAGCTGCGAACGCCGCCCATCAGCCGCGTTCGGGAGACGATGGCCGCCGACATCGGCGAGGCGACCCGCGACGACTTCGATCGGATGTTGGCGTCGCTCGACGCCGTCCGAGGGGACGGCAAGGGGCTCGACGAGGTGACGGCCTCGCTTCTCGTCGCGGCGAAAAACGACGTCCTGCTGTACGACATCTCGAAGTGGGGGGAGGACGTCGGCATCGCCTCGAAGGCGACCTTCTCGCGGACGAAGACGCGCCTCGAGGACCTCGGGATCATCGACACCGAGAAGGTCCCGATCGACGTCGGGCGTCCGCGACTCCGGCTGAAGATCGGCGACGAGCGGCTCGTCGGCGTCGACGCCGCGGAGCTCGCCGAGACCGCCTCGGAGCTACTCGAGTAGCCGTCACTCCGGAACGGACTCCTCGGGCGGAACGGCGTCCAACACGACGAGTTCGATCCCCTCGCCCGCGCGGTCGAACGCCGCGACGGTATCGTCGTCGTACGGCGGGACCGCGACTACGATCACCGCGGCGAGGTCGTCCGTCTCCGAGACGCCGAGAAAGCCGTCCGGGTGCGAGAGGAATCGAGCCTTTCCTCGCCCCGCGGGCGTTCCGAGGTCGACGCCGAAGACCGCGTTCACGGACCGGCCGACCTCGGAGATCGTGAAGTGCGTGAGGACCGGCGTCTTCGGCGAAAGCCCGAGGTCCGTCTCGAACTCCTTCGCGGGCGTCGCCGAGAGCTGGAGATTGGCCGCGTTCGGGTCACGCTCGGCGGCGTGGTCGAGGAGAACCGTCAGGAGATCGCGAGTGATGTAGATCACGCCCCCACGTACGGCTTCGCGGTTTAAAAGCGCGAGGCGCTGGTGTCAACCGACGCACGTTCGCGGAGCCGTGGCCCGAACTACGGTCCAGCGCGGAGTCCCGGGCCGACCCACGATCCGTGGGGATGCCATGGCCGATCACGGCTCACGGTCCCCACGTCGTTTAAGCCGACGCCGACCCAACGTGGCCCCATGCCCGCGACCAAGGAGGTCAAATGTGAGAGTTCGGACTGTGAACTCGACATGTTCGAGAACCACTACACCTACGACGTCCCCGACGACCACTCCGTCGCGGATCTCGCCTGCCCGTACTGTGGCGGAAACCGGCTCGCCGAGATCGAGGTGTAGCTTCGTGACGCGATTCGTCGAGGCCGGCCGATCGGCCTTCCGACGCGCCCTCGAACGGGTCGGCCGTGGCTGGAGCAAGATGCAGGAGCGGCGGCCGCTCTCGTATGACCTCCTCGAGAGCGAGGACGCCTACCTCGTCGTCTTCGACGCGCCCGGCGTCAGCGGGGAGGACGTCCAGGTGAAGTTCCTCGATCACACCGTCGAGGTTCGGCTCGACCGATACCGGGACTTCTACGACGGCTTCGAGATGATGTTCCCCGGCCGCGGATTGACCCTCTCGGGCAGCGCAGATCTGCCGCGGGACGCCGACGTCACGCCTCACGGCGCGAACGCAACGCTCACGCGAAACGGGACGCTGCAGGTGGAGATCCCGAAGGATGGGTCGGCACAGGACGTCAACGTCGTCGAGGAAGACGGAGACGAATAACTCTCTGTCCGGTTCTCGCTGTAGAGATCCTTCATCGCCTCTGCGGTCTCGCGCTCAAATAGCCCAATCTGGTGGGCACGCTCGTAGCTGAACTGGTGGTCCTGAAAGCCCTGAAGCGTATCGTTCGTCATCGCGAGCGCGTACGCCTCGATCGACCGTTCGATAGCGCCGAAACAGACCTCGATGACGGCCGTATAGTACCCGTCCTGTGCTTGGAGGGTGTCAACGACTTCGAGGAGGCGACACGCTTTCGTCAGCTGTGTCTTCCAGTCTTCATCGGCATTGATCCCCTCCTCGGACGCTGTCCGACCGCGTCCCACCATCTCGAAGGCATCCTGTGCGCGGTCGAGTGCTGCGAGCACAGCGGTCGGATCCGAGCCGTTACTCATCGGTGGCCCCTTCCTCCAAGAGGAGGTTTTCGACGGTTTCGAAGTCACTCGTCTTGTAGACCGGAATGCCTGACACGACGATCTCCCGGATGTCCTCGGTGTACGCCGGGATCGCCTGGACGGCCTCGACATCGATATCGTAGGCGTATCGGTCACCGTCGAACTCCGTATCTTCGAGGTCACGGGCAACAGTGTTCGCTTCTCGTTGGCTTTCGGCCCGCCCAGAGCGGGTTAGCACCCAGAGATCGATATCGCTCCGTCGGTCAGCCTCGCCCCGAGCCACACTCCCATAGAGGATGATGCTGACGACGTCGTCGTCTTCGACACCGCCCCGACCGGACACACGCTCCGACTGCTCGAACTCCCCTCCGACTGGAAGGGGTTCATGGACCTTGGCTCGCTGACGAAGGGTGCTGCCCCCGCCAAAGGCGATCAGTATGACGAAGTCATCGAGACGATGAAAGACCCCGAACGGAGCACGTTCGCGTTCGTGATGTACCCCGAGTACACCCCGATGATGGAAGCCTACCGGGCCGCCGCCGACCTCGAAGACCAGGTCGGCATCGAGACCTCGCTGGTCGTCGCCAACTACCTCCTCCCCGAGGAGTACGGCGACAACGCCTTCTTTGCGAACCGGCGCGCCCAGCAGGCCCAGTATCTCGAAGAGATTCGAGGCCGGTTCGACGCGCCGTTGATGTTGGCGCCGCTCCGGCAGGACGAACCGATCGGGCTCGACGAACTCATCGCCTTCGGTGAGGAGATTACCGGACTCGCAGACGTTGTCGAAGCCGACGCACCGGAGGTGACGCCCTCGTGAGCGACGCACAGGACGTGGACGGTGCGGCCGAGGACGGCGTGGGCATGCCGGATGAAGAAGACGTGGAAGCGAACGTCGAGGCGGCGCTCCGCGAGTTCCTCGACACTCTCGGCGAGTCAGAGACGTACCAACAGTTCGTTGAGGCTGACGAGGCGTTACAGAACGATGACGACGCGATGATGCTGCTTCGCGAGTACCAGCGAAAGCAACAGCAGATGCAACGCGGTGGCTTCGACGAGTCGGTGATGGCCGAGCTGAAGCAACTCCAGACCGAGATGTCGAACAACGAGACGATCCAGCGTCAGCAGGCCGCACAGGCCGATCTGATAGAACTGCTTCAGCGGACGAACGACACCATTAGCGACGAGATCGGCGAGGAGTTCGCGCGGTCCACCGGAGGTGGGTGCTGTTGAGCGCTTCTGGTCAGGATGTCAGCGAGTCCGAAGTGACTGACGAAGCGGTCGTCGCAGCTGCCGAGTCGCTCGGCAAAGAGCTCGCGACGGCGAAAGAGTCCTCCTCGGAGTTCGCGTTCACCACGATGGTGATGCAGTGTAACGAGGCGATCGGTGATGAGACCGGTGTCGACTACGGCAGCGTCTGCGGCGCCGACGACGACGGCTGCTGTTAGCGAAGGTCATGGGGGTCGCCCCGGCTAACGACCCTGCCAACCGCGTTACTCCGCGGACGGAGTTTGCGACAGGAGTTCGTCGAACAGCGAGACGACACGTTCTTCGATCTCGTCACGAATGTCGCGAACCTGCTCGATCGGACGCTCGTGGGGGTCGTCGAGCCCCCAATCGCGATTCTCGCCGTTCCACGTCGCCGGGCATACGTCCGACGCCGAACACCCCATCGTGACGACGAGATCGACCGCCTGTAGCTCGTCTGGTGTTACCTCTCGCGGCGTTCGATCGCTGAGATCGATGTCTCGCTCTCTCATTGCTTCGACGACAATCTCGTGGACGTGGTCCGCAGGCTGTGTGCCACCGGTAATGATCGTAATCTGATCGCCCACATCGCGACGGTCGCGGTCGCGCTCAGCGAACGCCGCCGCCATTTGGCTCCGTCCTGCGTTTTGGACGCACACGAACGCGATCTGGTGGTCCGTCCGCTCATCGGATTCAGTCACACCTCCACAAGCGAGTGGGATCGGTATAGCTGTTACTTCAGGCACAGCGGCTCTTGATAGGC
>LFFM01000194.1_pt1 | contig 40317 bp, 34 predicted proteins | sample 643131 | NCBI WGS metagenome assembly LFFM01 (sample SAMN03777445, study PRJNA286221) | soda lake metagenome | biome: soda lake; feature: Kulunda steppe; material: water; isolation source: sample Tc-Br brine of Tanatar trona crystallizer | place: Russia: Kulunda steppe | collected 2011-07 | reverse complement strand
TCGCCGCGCTGGAACGCCGCTTCACCGACACTGACGACCTCACGGACGCTGTCGACGTCGTGTTCCCCGTCGAACGCGGCGACGGGACCGTGGTCCTCGTCTCCGCCGATTTCAGCGCGCACGACGCCGGCGGAGCCGGTAGCACTGACGGGACGGTCGTCTCGGCACGGATCCGCCCGGTCGACGACCGACGGTGCCCGACGCGGTCGCTCTCGACGTTCCGGGACCTCGTCGAGCAGGCGGCCCACGCGATCTACGTGACGGACACCGAAGGGACGATCACCTACGTCAACCCCGCGTTCACCGAACACACCGGCTACACGGCCGCCGAGGCGGTCGGCCAGACGCCGGCGATCCTGAACTCCGGGGAGATGTCGGAGGCGTACTTCGAGGACCTCTGGACGACGCTGCACGGCGGCGGCGTCTGGGAGGAGGAGATCGTCGACCGCCGGAAGTCCGGCGACCTCTACCACGCCCACCAGACGATCACGCCCGTCTTCGACGGCGAGGAGATCGCCCGGTTCGTCGCGATTCAGACGGACGTTACGGAGCGAAAGGAGTCGGAACGCCGGCTCGAACAGTACCGCGAGGTCGTCCATCGGCTGGCGGATCCGATCATGTTACAGGACCTCGATGGACGGTTCCAGCTGGTCAACGACGCGGTCGCCGGGTTCACCGGGATCGCTCGCGAGGAGCTCCTCGGCGCCGAGGAGCCGGCGTTCATGGACGCGGAAACCGCCGAAACGATCGCCGACCGGAAGCGGGAGGTCGTCGAGACCGGGGAACCGGTCCGTTATGAGGTCACGCCGACGTTCGAGCACACGGGCCACCGCCCGACGTTCAGCACGCAGCGGTACCCGTACTACGACGACGGCGAACTGGTCGGGACCGTCGCCATCTGTCGTGACGTCTCGCGACTCAAACAGCGTGAACAGGAGCTCCGACGGTACAAGCTCGCGATCACCGGTGCGACCGACCTGATCTGTGCGCTCGACCTCGACGGCGGCTTCATTTTCGTGAACCCACAGTACTGCGCGTATCACGGGCTCGATCGGGAGCGTATCGGCGAACGCTCGCTCGCGGACGCGTTCGACGACGCCGACCGTTACGACGAGGCCGTCGCCCACGTCGAACGGGCACGGCGAGGGGAGACGGTGGAGTATCGGACCACGCGGACACATCCCGCCGAGGGCGAACGGACCCTCGACGTTCGGTACTACCCGCTCCGGGAGGACGGGTCGGTCGTCGGCGTCGTCGCCGTGTTGCGCGACGTCACCGAGGAGGGGAACCGCGCCCGACAGCTCCGCGTCGTCGACCGCGTGCTGAAACACAACCTCCGCAACGAGTTGAACATCGTTCGCGGTCGCGCAGAGCAGATCCGCACCGAGTCCGACGGCGAGATCGGGGCCGCAGCAACCGACGTCGTCCGACACGCGAACAACCTGCTGGCGATAAGCGACAAGTCGCGCCGGATCACCGAGATCCTGAACGCGCCGTCGCGAGTGCAGGCCATCGACGTCGGTCGAACCGTCCGAAACGCCGTCGCGTCGGTGACCGACGACCGCCCCCACACGAACGTCGCCGTTCACGGTCCCGACCACGTCGAGGCCGCGGCGACCGACCATCTCCGAACCGCCGTCGAGGAGCTCGTGACGAACGCGGTCGTCCACAGCGACCGCACTGCTCCGTCGGTCGCCGTCGTCGTCGAGGCCGACGACGAATCGGTTCGGATCCGGGTCGTCGACGACGGCCCCGCCATTCCCGCGATGGATCGCGACGTGTTGGAGACCGGTGACGCGATCGACGCGGTGTATCACGGGAGCGGGCTCGGCGTCTGGATGGTCTACTGGATCGTCAAGCAGTGCGGTGGTTCCGTCGAGGTCAGAGAGGGCCCGTCGGGCGGAAACGACGTCTCGATAGTTCTCTCACCCGGCGATCGGGACTGACCGTCGTCGCCTCGGCGGTCCCCGCCGCGCTCGTCCGCCGACACGCCTGAAGGCACACACTCGAGTAGCGACGTTCGGGACGGGCCGGCATGCGCCGGCGGGAACGCGTCGTCGACGTCGCGGCACGTATCGGGAGCCGTTGGGCCCAGAAGACGAACGGCCCTGCTGGATCGATATATCGGATCGTCGTTTATCCCGGTACGTTCCCGCGAGTGGTGCCAACCGGCGGTCTGCGAGACCGACGGCGAGACGCTCTGATTACACCATCGAGGTGGCGTCCCCGAGCTCAGGTCCCGGATCGCCGTGACGGGTAGGCCGACCGTGGCTGGTGTCCGCGTTTCCCCGTCTCGAGCCGGTCGTCCGTCCGCGCACCGTGGTTCCGGGTTCACACGATCGTTCTTCACACGATCGTTCCTCCTTCTCGGCGGCGCGTGTAGTCTGTGCGTCCCTCGGCGGCTCGCTTGCCGTCCGCCAACACCGCCGATTTAGTATTGCGACATGCAGTTTATGAGTTGTGGTGCGGACAGATATTTGTCCGCTATAAAACGACGAATTCTCAGGTCAACAGTCGATACACGTGTTCTTCGTACGTCTCGCGGACCTGGTCCCCCCAGTTGTGGGTGTACGTGTCGATCACGTCGTCGGCGACGTCGCCGCGGAGGTATTTGACGACCCCGCGGTCACCGGTTCGATCACGGAGATGCGTGGTGAAGAAGTGCCGGAAGTAGTGGGGGGTGACGTTCTCGTTCGCGCCGCCGCCGGCGCGATACCACCCCTCTTCGCGAGCGTATCGTTCGACGACGTGACGGACCGCTTCGGGGTCCACGCGTTCGCCCCACCCTTCCACCGTCCCGACGAACAGCGGCTCCGCCGGCGACGTGACGTCCGGGCGGATCGCGAGCCAACCCTTCAGCACCCGGGCCAGCTCGTCGTCGACCGGGATCACGGTCCCTCGTTTCCGCTTGTTCGACGCGGTCCGAACCTCACCGTTCAGCTCCTCGCCGACGGCCGCGTCGGGGGTGACGTACACCGAGTTCGGCCGGTTCGCCAGCGCGGGACGGGTTCCCAGCGCGTACGCGTCGTTCAACTCGGCGTCATCGACGGCGACGTCGCGCAGATCGAGGTTACAGAGCTCGCCGACCCGCATTCCGGTTTTTAACAGGGCCACGACCAGCGCCCGGTGTTGCGGGTGACCGATCCCGGCGACGAACGACCGCATCTCCGGGATCGAGACGTCACGCCGCGCGGGGTCCTTGTCGACGGTCTCGTCCATCTCCTCCATTACGAGCGTCATCGGGTTCCCGTCGAACACGCCGACCTGTGCCATGTATCCGTAGAACCGGTGGAGATACGCCGCGTACGTCGCCACAGTGCTGTCCGCGGCGTCCCCACGGAGCGAGTGGACGAACGCCATGCAGTCCCGGTGAGTCGCCGCTTTCGGTGTCGTCCCCGCGTCGAGGAACGCCTCGAACCGCCTGAGAACGCGTTCGTACGACTCCCTCGTTCGATCGCTTTTCCCGTGGTACGTGAGGTCCTCGATGAAGTATCCGATCGGGTCCGACGGCTCCTCGGGGATCGATCGACTACTCATCGGTCAGGGTGTACCCCCCGTCCCGACCGCTGTATCGAACCCGGTTGCGGTCCTGTAGGGAGTCGAGCGTTTCCTCGAGCCGGTCCTCCAGATCGCCGCTGACGGCGTCGATCAGCTCGTCCCACGAGCGGGCGCCGTTCGAGAGGATCCGCTCTACCCGCGTTTCGAGCGCGTTACCCCTGGGGTTCGACCCCTCGACATCGGGCTCCTCGGTGTTACCCGGTCCGTCGAGCGTGAACCCCCGTCTCCCGGCCTGTACCATCGTTCTAACGAACTCGCTTTGGGACATGCCCAGCTCGTCCGCGTGTCGCTGCCACTCGGTCTTCTGTGACTCCGGTACGTACGTCTTAACCGATCGTCGGTCGGCGCTCATCGATGTCGGCACCACTCGCGCCGCCGACTTTAATCTAACCCATATCTTAGTATAAGTGACCTTATCCTCTTCTCTGAACCTGCTTTTGGGTGGGTTTATAGTCTTATATTTCCTGATAAGGCTATTTGACACGCCATAATTCGGGATCTATCTCTATCCGAGTAGGTGCTATAATTCTGGATAAGATTTTGTCCGCCCAACCCGTTCGAGCCCACGTCGGCCCGGGCGAGCGCGCGATCGGACCTCGTCGGATCGTCTCCGTATGAACGTCACAGGATCGTCTCCGCATGAACGTCACGGGATCGTCGCGGCTTTGGGGCGGGCTCAATCGCCTCGGAACCGAACCCTGTTCCGCTCGAGTGATCTCCGACGGCGGCGTGACGCCGTCGAACCGTTCACGCCCGATCACCGACGCCGAACTGAGTCGGCGGAGTCGGTCCGACGGCGGTCGGGAGGGCCACGGTCGTTGTGGGCATCCCGACGACGGCGACACTGCGGGATCCATTGGCTCGTGGGTAGAAGGCGTTCCGTCGGGCTCGGGGAGCCGACCTCGACGGTCGTCCATCGTCAGCTCCCACGGTTCGAGCCGGCACGTCGTCCCCTCTCGCTGACGACCATCGTAGTGGGCGTTCGTACATGCCCGCGTCGCGTCGTTTGGGCCCACACTCTCGACGCTCCCGGACGAGAACCGAGCTCTTGCCCGGTTCTTCCCTCTCCTCGTGGGTGATGAAGGGAGTTAGGACCGCAATGACACGTCAAATCCACCGACAGGACCGCTCCGCTCCCGACCCTTTCGCGGTATGACGTCGGTCCCCGCCCCCGATCAGTGGGTCCATCGGCGCTCGTCGTCGCCCAGCGGGTCGTGTTTCGAGTCCGTACTCGATGGATGACCCACCGAGGACCGACTCGACGGCGTGCTCTCGGCGGCGACGACCGTACGTGGTTGTGAGGGCGTCTCGACGATTCCATCGCGTCAGCGGCCGTCTACCGGCTCATGACGGGACGCCCCGTTCTCGGTTCCGGGCCGCCAAGGAGAAAGCCGCCCTGCAGGACGGGGTGGAGGTCGGGCGCGCCGGACCTCCCGCATCCGGCGCGTGGTTCGTCCAGTCCGGAGTTTGGCCCTCGCGAGCCACGTCTACGCCGACGAACCGTCGTTCCCAACCCCGAATTCCGTTGTACTCGATCGGACACGTTTCTCACGTGACCGAATACACCCGACCGATCTCCAACAAATAAATCGTATGTTGCGATATCGATATTCGCGAGCGTCTCGCGAGGAACGGATCGTCTGCCGGCTCGAACCGATCCCGCGGCCGACTCCTCCGACGATGGGTACAGAACTAAACGATCCGGGGCCGTACCTCGATCGATGACCGCCGCAGAGACGGACGCGCCGACGATCTACGTCGTTCGAAACGAGGTCGATCCGGACCACGAGTACCACTGTGACGCGTTGGCCGCCCGGTTCCCGGACGCGATCGAGGTGGACTACCCGGCCGGCGAACGCGTCCCGTTGGAGTCGGCCGACGGGGTCGTGTTGACCGGCAGCACCGCCGGCGTGTACGAGTCGGACACGCACCCCTGGATCGACGAGCAGGAGGCGTTGGTTCGTGAACTCGTCGAGCGCGGGATCCCCACGCTGGGGGTCTGTTTCGGCCACCAGATCGCCAATTCGGCGCTCGGCGGAACGGTCGAACACGTCGGAACGACCGCGGCGCTCGTCGAGGCGACGCTCGACGACGACCCGCTGTTCGACGGGCTCTCGCCGGTCGTGGTGTCGCTTCACGGCGACGTCGTCACCGATCTCGGGGCGGGGATGTCGGTGATCGCGTCGGCGGACCACGCCCACGCGTTCGGGACGCGCCACCGGACGGCCCCACTGTGGACGGTGCAGTTCCACCCCGAGGTGACCGCCGCGCTCCGTGATCGCCTGATCGCGGACTTCGACTGGGACCCGGCCTCCTTCTCCTTCGACGACGTGCGCGGCGAGCCCGTTTTCGAGAACTTCGCGCGGATCGTCGCCGAGGACGCGGCCCGCCCGTGAACGGGGGTAACGCCACTCCGGCCGAGAGGGGGCGTCGCTGATTCTCGTGTTCCGCGTATTCCGCGCGTTCCGCGTGTTCCGCGTGTTCCGCGTCGTTACACCGTGATCTCGGAGTCGGGTTCGGCGGCGACGAGCCGGTCACGGGCCCGCTCGACGGCGGGCGTCCGCTCGGCGACGTTTCGCATGAGGACGGTTTCGCTGGGGAACAGGTGCTCGCCGAGGACGAGTCCGTGTTCGCGGGCGGTCGACCCCGTAACGGTGAGGTAAACCCCCATTCCGGCGTCGGATATCGCGGCCTCCTCCTCCCTGCCGGCTTCCGGGTAGACGAAGTCGATCCCCTCCAGCGCGTCCGTGCCGATCACGGCGTTGACCAGCCGCTCGTATCGCGGGGAGATACAGCAGTCGCCGCGATACCCTTCGATGAACTCCCGGTCGAGCTCGCTGCCGGACGGCAGAAGGTCCGGGCTCGCCATCAACGTGTGATAGACGGTGTCGCCGAGCCCGTTGACGACCCTGACGTCGGTGTCGCGCGGGTCGATCCGCTCGTTGACGTCCGCGAGCCCCGCGACGCCCGTCTCGCGGATCGCGACGACCTCCTCCAGGACGAGGTCCGCGGAGTCGAACCCGAGCGCGAACTCGTGGGTCCGCAGCGCGCGGAACGGTTCCTCTCGGCCCACCAACTTGAGGGTCACGTCGTCGAGTTCGACGGTCGCGGCGTCGAACACGATCCGCCGCGGCTTCCCGTCCCGGTCGTCCCGTACGAGCGTGAACTCCGGCTCGTTGGGCTCGCCCGGGTCCGAATACTCCGCCAGCCGCTCGTACGGGCCCGCGTCGGCCTCGACGGAGCCCTTCGTCACGGCCTTCTCGTAGCGGAGCGTGTTGCTCACCCGGTCCGCGAGGCGGTCGAGCGCCTCGTGATGGCCCACGGCGGCGACGCGCTCGAGGACGGCTTCCAGCGGACGGCCCTTCCGTGGCACGGCGACCGGTACGGGATCGCTCATTGGGAGCGTTCGGTGGCCGTCGCACAAACGGGTTGCGCTTTCGTCGCTCCGCTCGCCTCCGCGTCCGTTCTTCCGGGATCCCGTCCGCGGTCTCCTCCGCTCGCTACGGGCCGAACGCTTCGTTGAGCCGTTTCCGGAACGCTTCCAACTCCTCGAGGTGGTCGTGGATGTCCGACAGCTCGCTCTCGACGTCGCCGAGGTCGTCGCTGAGGTCGTCCTCGACGGCGGTGAGCCGCCCGTCGACCTCCGCCAGGTCGTCCCACACGTCGTCGAACTCCGCGTCGAACCGCCCGAGACGGCCCTCGACGTCGTCCACGCGTCCGTCGACGGCCGTCACGTCCGCGTCGACGTCGTCGATCCCCTCGTAGAGCGTCTCGATGTCGTCGCCGACGTCGTCGACGGCCTCGTCGAGCCCAGTCACCTCCGCTTCCAGCCCGGAGACGTCGTCGGCCACGGCCGCGACGGATCCCGACACGTCGTCGACCTCCTCGCGGACATCGCCGACCGCTTCCCGTACGCCCCCGACGTCCGCACGCACGTCCTCGATCCCGGTTTCGACGTCTTCGACGTCCTCGTGGACGGATTCGACTTCTCCGTGGAGCCCTTCGACCGACCCCTCGACGCGGGTCACGTCCTGTTCGACGTCGGCAACCGCCCCGTCGACGCGCTCGACGTCGGCCGCGATCGACGATCGCTCCTCGGCGGCGTCGTCCGCGCGCTCAGCGAGGGCGGTGACCTCCGATCCGACGTCGTCGACGCGGGATTCGAGGCCGTCGAGGACCTCTCGGGCGGTCCCCTCGTCGTCGATGAACTCGGCGAGCGCGTCGGCGTACGCCTCGATGTCGGCGACGCTCGACTGGAGCCGGCCAATACGGACGTCGACGCTTCGCGGCACGGTGACGTCGAGCTCCGACCGGAGGAGGGCTAAGTCGTCGTCGTCGACCGCGCCGGCCCTGACTTCGGCCGCGAGCGCCGCCGCGATGCCGTTCTCGACGCCCTCCGGAGCGGCCGCACCCTCCTCGTCGGTCGCCGACGCCGCCGCGACCGTCTCCAGATCGTCCCCCGTGGCCTCCGCCTCGGGTTCCACCGCCTCCTTCTCCGTCTCCGCTTTTGTCTCTGTCTCCGCTTCCGTCTCCGTCTCCAGGGGCGGTTCGGGATCCGCCGACCGTCGCGTGACGGCGGCGGTCGTCTCGTCATCGGTGCTGCGCGGTTCGGGAGCCTCGACCGTGTTCGCGTCTACGTCCGCGTCCGCCTCGACGGGGGCCTCGTGGTCCCGGTCGGCCGGATCGTCCGCGTCGCCGCCGGCCTCGTCGGCTGCGGGGGTTCGCTCCATACCGGGGAGCGTTGCGCGGTCGCCGGAGAGCACCTCCCGGACGGCGTCGGCCTCGCCAGTCCCGAGGACGTCCTCGATCTCCTCGCCGACGGGCACGTGCTCGATGATCGGGGTCCCGAGGAAGCCGTCGACGTCGGGGTCGTCCGACCGGATGCCGAACACCGTCTCGACGTGCTCGCCCGGCTCGAGCACCCGCTCGAACTCGACGCGGTGGTCCTTGTAGGCGGTCCAGTTGTCGCTCTCGTACTCCGGGTGGAAGCCGACCCGATCCATCGGGAAGGACTCGGGGATCGTGTCAACGATCCGGACCCGGGCCGCCTCTTCACGGGTCGACGAGAGCTCGTACGTCATCGCGGGCACGGGGAACTCGTCGTCGGTGAAGGACTTCTCGACGCGGATCCCGTCCTCCTCGACGGTCATCGCCGCTTCTGCCGTCCGGTCGTTCATGCACGAATCCTCCGCAACCACGGGCTTAAATTACACGGGCCGGGTTTCGTCGATGATAACCCGACACGGGGCGGCCAAGGAGCGGGTCGACGCTCCGCCCCCGACGCCGACTGATCGGGCCCCGGTCGACGCCACGCTCGACCCTCAACGTCGACCGGCCGACCCGCTCACTCGATCCGGTCGACGACCGCGTCGGTGAACGACTCGGTGGTCGCGTCGCCGCCGATGTCGGGCGTCCTGACGCCGTCGTGTATCGTTCGCGTGACGGCGTCCGTGACCGCGTCCGCCGCTTCGCCCGCGTCCGCTGCACCCCGCTTTCCGAGCCATTCGAGCAGCAGCGACGCCGACAGGATCATCGACGCCGGGTTCGCAACCCCCTCGCCGGCGATGTCGGGCGCGGCACCGTGCGTCGCCTGTGCCATCGCGTAGCCGTCGTCGTCGTTGTGGTTCAGCCCGGGCGCGAGTCCGAGGCTCCCGACGACGCCCGCCGCCTCGTCGGAGAGGATGTCGCCGAACAGGTTGGTCGTCACGATCACCTCGTGGTCGGCGGGGGCGAGCGCCAGCTCCATCGCGAACGCGTCGATGAGGCTCGTCTCGACGTCGACGTCGGGGTAGCCGGCCGCGACGGCCTCGACCTCCTCGAGGAACAGCCGTGCGGCGTCCGCGAGGACGATCCCCTTGTGTACCGCGGTGACGTCCATCCCGTTGGCGTCCGCGTACTCGAACGCCGCCTCCGCGATCCGTCGGCACTCCCGCCGGGTCACCACGCGCGTCGACATGGCGACGTCCTCGGTCGGCATGAACTGGCCGACGCCGGCGTGCATGTTCCGGTCCGCGAGGAAGCCCTCGGTGTTCTGGCGGAACAGCGCAAGGTCGACACCCTCCGGGCCGATCCCGTCGTACGAGCGTATCGGCCGGAGGTTCGAGTAGAGGTCGAACGTCGTCCGGAACACGCGGCTCGGGTTCCCGCCGGCCGGGTCGTCGTCGGGGTACGTGCCCGAAACGATCGGGCCCAACAGCCACCCGTCGAGCTCCCGCACCCGGTCGATCGTCGCGTCCGGAACGGTCGTGCCGTGTGCCTCGTACGCCGCCCAGCCGACCGGGAGGTCGACGAACCGCACGTCGACGTCCGCGGCGGACACGACGCGGACCGCCGACGAAACGATCTCCGGTCCGATCCCGTCGCCCTCCAACACCCCGAGTTCGATGCTCATGCCGGCCGTTCTCGCGATCGGACGTAAAGCGTGTCGCTGTGTGCCCCCCGTTGCCGCTTGTCGGACCGGAGGAGGCCGTCGTGCGTATCGGCGGCAGCGTCACGACGGTCGGCGCGGGACGTACCGATGACCGCTGCAGTGCTTAAAAACGGATCCGGGAGGGATCGTCGAGCGCCGCTCCCCGTCGCCGACGAGGACTGCCGGCGTTCCAGCGCTCTCGCTCTCGAGTGAACGGACCTCGCTAATTATCGAACACGGATCATGCCTCGGAAATGTCTGCTTTCTTTCTTTTAAAAGATAGACGGAGGTGAATACCCTCGAATGATGACGGCTTCGTTGTGCTGATCCGTGGTTCTCACAACGAAACGTATTCGCTATTTATACTGTGTTGATCACTTATATATTTCTTATAAAACGGGAGACAGACCGTCGGCGGTCGTCGAGCACTCATAAGGGGTGTTGGAAGCCGTCGACGAGTAGTTGGGCGGGCGGGAGGTCGGGTTGCGGATCGGTCAATCGGTCGGGTTGCGGATCGGTCAATCAGTCGAGTTGCGAGTCGGTCAGTCAGACGGGTTGCGAGTCGGTCAGTCAGACGGGTTGCGAGTCAGTCAGTCGGACGGGTTGTGAGTCGGACGATCAGCGGCAACCGCACGGCACCTCGCCCTCCCCAGCCTCGGCCGCCGGCCGCCGCGGGCCCACAGCACCGCGCCGTGGCGGCCGCCGACCTCCACCGGAAATCGGAGATTTCCGAGCAGTCGGACGGAGTCCGACGACCTCGCGCGCGCCGACCGTTTATAAGTCGATCCGGTCGCCGATCTCGACGATCTCGAGCCGGGACGGGTGCTCGAAACTGTTGGCGTGCGCGTGGAGCGCGGTCGGGTCGGCCGTCAGCCCCTTCCACATGTCCCAGTGAGTCGGCACGAGCCGGTCAATCTCGAGCGCGCTCGCGGCCTGGACGACCTCGTTCTCGTCGCTGTACCACTTGGTCCGGGTGGGTTCGCCGGTCGCCTTGTCCGGCACGTTCCCCACGGAGCCGAACGCGAGGATCCCGAGGTCGATGTCGTACGCCTCCGCGAGCGCCGGGAACGACGGCGCGGGCTTACTGTCGCCGGCGTGGAACACCGTCCCCGCCTCGTGTCGGATGACGTAGCCCACCGGATGGGTCGCGTCCGGGTCGGACACCTCCACGACGTCGACGGTGAACTCGCCGATCCGCAGCTCGTCGCCCTCCGTCACCGCGAGGAACTGGTCGTCGTCGACGTCCCACTCCTCGGTCCAGCGCTCCTCCTCGCGGGCGACCGAGAGCGAGTCGTCTGGCGCGACGAAATCGGCGTCGGTGTTCGCGAGGATCGGGGCCTGCGAGGGGCCGTGGACGTGGTCGGTGTGCTCGTGGGTGGCGAGCACGGCGTCGGCGACGTCGACGTCGTCGGGGTCGAACGGTACCGGGATCATCCGAACCGTCCGCGGCGGGTCGCCGAGCCCGACGTACGGATCGATCCAGAGGACGGTCCCGTCGGAGCCCTTGATCGCGAAGCCGTTACAGCCGAGGTACCACAGCGCGACGGTGTCGGGGTCGGCGTCCGCGACCGCGCGCGGCAGCCAGTCGCCCCAGTCGGAGGTCGTCATACCTCCCCCTGCGTCGCGCCGCTCCGTAATCGTTCCGGAGCCGACGGCGATCACGCGAGCCGCGAATCGCCCCGTCGCCCGTCCGAACGCGACCAAATAAACATTATTTTGCTATATCAAATGAGGGTCTTCCCTGCTGCACGGCCATCACGCGGGGCCGGGCCGTTCGCGACTGTCGGGAACACATCGCTTTTGGTACTGCCCTCCGAACGGCGGTCATGCACATTGCTATCGAACCGTCTTCCGACGGAAGCCGACGGACGCGAAGCACGCGGATCACCCTGAACGCGCCGAGCACGCCGCGGCACGCCGGAGGTGTGTCGTCGTGAGGGACTTCTCGAACCACGCGACCGAGCGACCGCCGGACCACGACGTGGCGATCACGAAGGTGGAGTCGGCGGTGGTGGAGGGGAACTTCGAGTGGAACCTGGTGAAGGTCCACACGGACGCGGGCGTGACGGGGATCGGCGAGGCGTATCGCGGCGGCGGCGTCCCCGAGATCGTCGAGTACACCAACCGGTTCCTCGTGGGTGAGAACCCGCTCGACGTCGAGCGCCTGTTCCGGTACATCGTCCAGGAGATGTCCGGTCACGGCGGGACGACGGGAAAGGTGGTGACGGCGGCGTCGGGGATCGAGATCGCGCTGTGGGACGTCGCGGGGAAGCTGCTCGACGTGCCGACCTACCAGCTGCTCGGCTCGAAGTACCGCGACCGCGTGCGGATCTACTGCGACTGTCACGCGGGGGAGGCGTACGCCGTCGACGACGGCGGGTTCACGGAGTACGCCGACGCCGACGCGTACACGCCCGAGGCGTACGCGGCGGAGGCCGAGCGGGTCGTCGACATGGGCTTTTCGGCGATCAAGTTCGACCTGGACATGGAGATGGACAACGATCCGGACCCGTGTAACGGGCGACTCTCGAACGCGGCGATCCGGCACAAGGTGGCTGTCGTCGAGGCGGTGCGGGAGGCGGTCGGCTACGACATCGACCTGGCGTTCGACTGCCACTGGGACTACACGGTCGAGAGTGCGAAGCGACTGGCCCGAAAGCTGGAGCCGTACGACCTGATGTGGCTGGAGGACCCGGTGCCGCCGGAGGAGACGGCGGCCCAGCGGGAGGTGGCCCGGGCGACGTCGACGCCGACAGCGACCGGGGAAAACCGGTTCCGCGTCCACGAGCTGACCGAGCTGATCGACGGGTACGCGGTCGACGTGGCGACGCCGGACCCGACGACGCTGGGCGGGCTCGCGGAGTCGAAACGGGTGGCGGACCGCGCCGAGGAGCGGTACGTGCCGTTCTCGCCGCACAACGTGTGCAGCCCGGTGGGGACGATGGCGTGCGTGCACCTGTGTGCGGCCGTCCCGAACGCGGACCTCTTAGAGTACCACGCGCTGGAGGTCGACTGGTGGGACGACCTGCTGACGCGGGAGGAGCCGCTGATCGAGGGCGGCTACATCGACGTGCCGACCGAGCCCGGCCTGGGGATCAGCCTCGACGAGGACGTCGTCGAGGAGCACCTCCTCGAGGGGACGTCCGGGTTCGACTGACGGAGAACGGCGGGTTCGACTGACGGCGACCCGCCGACGACCGCCGGACACGGGTTCCCGTGGGTCCAGACGGAGGTACCGTTAATACGGTGCCGCATCGTTACCCGATCAGCATGCCCGTAATCGCAGCCATCGATCGCGACGACGGCGGACAGATCCTCAACGAGGCCGCGGCGCTCGCCGACGCCTTCGATCTCCCCCTTCGCGTCGTTCACGTGATGGACCGGTCGACGTTCCTCGAGTTGGAGCGGTCCACGGTCGAATCGGAGGGGAAGTCAGTGCCGCTCGACGAGATCCGAGCGATGGCCAAGGAGATCGCCGCGGAGGCGATGGCCGAGAACGACGTCGACGGCGAGGCCGTCGGGTTGGTGGGAGAGCCAGCCGAGGAGCTGCTGGCGTACGCCGACGAGGAGGTCGCCTCGTACCTCGTCGTCGGCGGCCGAAAGCGCTCGCCCGTTGGTAAGGCGCTGTTCGGGAGCGTCACGCAGTCGGTCCTGCTGGACGCCGAGTGCCCGGTGTTGACCGTGGTGGGCGAGAACTGAGCGGTCCGCTCATCGCCCGACCGTCGCGTCCCCGGTCACGACGGCGTCGCCGGGATCGTTCGCGACCGTGAACTCGACGGTTGCCGTCGACGCACCGTCGTCGACCGCCGTCACCTCGCCCGTGACCGCGAGGTCGCCGCCCGGGTACGCCACGGAGACGAACCGCGTCCGGAAGTCGCGAACGCGACGGAGGGGAACCCAGTCCGTGAGCGCCGCGGAGGCGACGCCGGCGACGTACATCCCGGGGACGACGACGTCGTCGTGGCCCCCGCGACGCGCGAACGCCCCGTCGTAGTGGAGCGGGTTGAAATCGCCGCTTGCGCCGAGGTATCGGACGACGTCCCGTCGGGAGACGTCCTCGATCGCGAACCGCGGGAGGGGCGTCCCGACCGCGGGGAGCCCGTCAACGGGCCCGGACCCGCCGCCGTCGGTCGCGGGACGACCGCCCTCGCCTCCGTTCTCGCCGCTTCTCTCCTCGCCGCTTCTCTCCTCACCGCTTCTCTCCTCACCGCTTCTCTCCTCACCGTCTCCGTTCCCAGCGTTCGAGGGGTCGTCGTCCGAGGGATCGTTCGGTTCCCCTGCCGGCTTCCCCCGTTCGATACGCGTCCGCCGTTCCGCGAGGACGCGCTCGCCGTCCGCGTCGGTGTATTCGGTCTCCAACACGGCGAACGTCAAGGTTCCGGCGCTCCCCGATTTCGTGTACACGTCGGCGAGCGCGGTCGTCGCGTCGAGGACGTCGCCCGCGACGACGGGGCGGTCGTACTCGTACGCCTGCTCGCCGTGAACCGTTCGCTCGGGGTCGAATCCGAGCCCCATCCCGAACTCGGGCGGAGCCACTCCCTCGGCGAGGTTCCGGGGGAAGTAGGCAGTTCGCGTGAACGTGAGCGGGGCCGGCACGTCGGCGTATCCCGCGTCGATCGCGGCGTCCGGGTCGTAGAAGACGTCCGACGTACACCCGATCGCGCGGGCGAACTCGGCGACCTTCCCGCGCTCGACGACGAGCCCGTCGACGGTTCGGCGGCGCTCGCCGACCCGCGACTCCAACTCGGCGAGCGGTGTCGACGGCATCGTCACCACTCCTCGTGGGCTTCGATCGCGTACCGCCACGCCCGCGGGATCGGCCGCGACGTCCCGGCGGCTCGGTCGTACATCACCTGGACGGTCTCGCCGCGGGAGACCACCTCGTCGTCGACGCGGAGGGTGTACTCCATGGTCATGCTCGACTCGCCGAGATCGGTTATCTCGGCGGCGACGTCGACGATGTCGCCGCGGGTGATCTCGCCGAAGTAGTCGAGCTCGAGGTGGACGACGACGGTGTCGGCGGCGCGGAGGTCGAACTCGAGCACCTCCTCGTAGTAGCCCGCGCGGGCCTCCGAGAGGAGATCCGGATAGCGGCCGTTGTTCACGTGGCCCATCGAGTCGATGTCGGAGAGCCGGATCGGTATGGAAGTGACGTGCGTCCCGGTCATCGAGTCGGAGTATTCCGCGGGCGCTGATAAAGATCGGGGTCGGGTCGGGCGGTCGGCAGTCGGCGGTCGGTGGGTGGTCGGCGGTCGGTGGGTGGTCGACAGTCGACGGTCGGTGGGTGGTCGGTCAGCAGTGGCCGACGGATAAGCGATCGTCGACGGTCAGTCGAGGAACGCCTTCTTCAGGAACGGTCCCATCGTGAGCAGCACGATGGCGATGACGATCACGAGCGAGAGCGGCTTCGTCACGAAGATGAGCAGCGACCCGTCGGACAACACCAGCGAGCGCGCCAGGTTCTCCTCGGCGATCGGGCCGAGGACGATCCCGAGCACGAGCGCGATGATCGAGTAGTTGTACTTCTTCATGTAGTAGCCGATGATACCGAGCGCGAGCACGGTGAACACGTCGAGCCAGTTGAGCCGGAGGAGGTACCCGCCGACGACGCCGAGCACGACGATGATCGGGATGATGATGTCCGTGTCGATCCTCGTGAGGTAGCCCATCCGGCTGATCAGCGTCAGCCCGACGGCGAGGATGACGAAGTTCCCGAGGAACAGCGCGATGAACACGGTGTAGGTGATCGCGAGGTCCGCCGAGAACAGGTTCGGGCCGGGCTGGAGCCCGTGCATGATGAGCCCGCCGAGCAGCACGGCGGTGGCCCCCGAGCCCGGGATCCCGAACGAGAACGTCGGGATCAGCGACCCGCTGATCGTGGCGTTGTTGGCGGACTCCGCGGAGATGACGCCCTCGTGGTTTCCGTCGCCGAAGGTGTCGGACGTCGATGACGAGCGGAGCGCCTCCGCGTACGCGACGAACGTCGACACGGTCGACCCAGCGCCGGGGATCGAGCCGATCCCCATACCGATCAGGCTGGACTTGAACACGAGGTACGGCCGTTTCAGGACGGACGTGATCCCGTCCTTGACCGATCCCGTGATCTCGACGGACGACTTCGCGACGCCGCCCTTCTCGCCGGCGAGGTTGATCATCTCCGCGATCGCGAACAGGCCGATGAGCGCGGCGACGAAGCTGATCCCGTCATAGAGGATGAAGGACCCGAACGTGTACCGCTGTTGGGGGATCATCGGCGCGATGCCGACGGTCGCGATGAGGAGCCCGAACATCCCGGAGATGATCCCCTTTATCACCGAGCCGCGGGCGACGATCGCGATCATCGAGATGCCGAGCAGGGAGATGAGGAAGTACTCGGGCGAGCCGAACATCAGGACGAGCTGCACGAGGAACGGCGAGATCAGGATCAGGAGGATGATCGTGATGAACCCCCCGAGCGTCGACGCGGTCGCGGACATCGCGAGCGCGGTGATCGCGAACCCCTTCCGCGAGAGCGGATAGCCGTCGAGCGTGGTCGCCGCGGCGGCGGACGTTCCGGGCGCGTTGAGCAGGATCGCGGCGATCGACCCGCCGTACATCCCGCCGCTGTAGATGCTCACGAGCAGGATGATCGCGTTGACGCCGTCGAGCGGCAGCGTCAGCGGGAGGATGAGCGCCATGCCGAGGGACGCCCCGATCCCGGGGAGCGATCCGACGAAGATGCCGATGAGGACGCCGAGCACGAGCCACAGTATCGGCTCGCCGGTCAGGACCGTCGCGATGGCTTCGGAGAATGCGTCGATCATGAGGTCACCCGAAGAGGATCCCGCGGTCGAGCGGGACGTTCAGTATTTGCATGAAGCCGAACACGACGGCGAGCGACAGCGCCGTCAGGAACCCCGTGAGCACGCGACTGTGTCCGACGTACAGCGAGTAGGCGACGACGAACACCGGGGAGGTAGCGAGGAAGCCGACGAGATACGACGTGACGACGTACACCGTCGTCAGCGCCGACAGCATGAACCGCTTGTCGTCGTAGAGCCGCCGAAGCGACCACTCACTCCCCTCGCTCGATTCGATCTCCTCGAGCTGCTCGTCGGTCAGCTCCTCCTGTAACTGCTCGTCCGGAATGTCCGCTATCTCTTCGGCGGTGAGGTCCTCGACCTCCTCGTCCGTGAGGTCCTCGAGGTCCTCCTCGTAGGAGTCGAAGACGTCGGCCGACTCCATGACGAACGACTGGACCGACGGCGGCAGGTAGTTTCGGACCAGCAGCAGCAGCGATCCGCCGATCGTCACCGCCGCGGCGAACCGCGGGAACAGCCCCGACGGCTCCCGGAACGTGAACGATTCGACGAACATCCACGCCGAGAGAAGGATCAGCCCCACCAAGAGGGCGTGCTCCGCCGTCAGGCCGCGGAGCCGATCAGAGAGTGTTGACTCGTTCATTAGGAATTACACACTACGGAAGGGACTTATACTTTTATGCAGGACCGTCCGTAGACCCCCTTTTCCGCACCGAAACGGTTGGGTAACGGATACGACGTGTCGTGGTGAGCGGGATCCCTTGCCGGATCGGACAGGTACGTCGCCACGACGCGCCCCTCACCTCTCGGGCGCGCTCCGGTGACCGGTCCCGCCGCGCCTCCGTCATCGGCCGACGGGGTGTTTGCCGTCGACGGTGCTCTCGCGTTCGATCGCGAGATGCGGATCGAGCGCCTCGAGCACCGCGACGTAGTCGGCCTCGCGTGCCTCGTCGGGATCGTCGGGAGTGCCGGAATCGCCGGGGTCGTCGGGATCACCGGGACCCCTTCCCGGCGGGGCGTCCCTGAGGTGTCGGTGGAGATCGATGGTCGCGTCCAGCGTCGGTGCCCGGTAGCCGGCCGCGTCGACGGCTTCGGACACCTCCGCGAGTTCGCCGAGCCGGCGTGCGGCGTGTCGCGGCGTGTTCTCCAAGCCGTCCCGGAGCCACTCGTCGACGGGCCGGTCGTCGAACAGCCCGTTCAGGTCATCGAGTACGTCCTCTCGGACTCCGTACGCCGCGGCCGGCACGAGCGTCTCCGCGGCGAGCTGCCGCAGCCCCTTCGTAAAGAGGCTCCTGAACGTCTTTATCGCGGCCGGGGTGACGGGGTCCTCGCCGGCGTCGTCGACCGTAAACCCGGACTCACGGAGGAGCGCGATCGTCCCCTGACGTCCGGGGCCCGCCACCGGGATCCGGACGTCGGCCCCGCGAGCGCCGACGGACCCCATGATCGTCGCCTTGAGCGGGGCCCCGCCCGCGTCGACGACGACGTCGACGACCCGTTCGACGGTCGTCGGACCGACGGAGTTCAGGTCGAGGAAGGGTTGGCCGTCCGCGAGCCCGGGCGCGACGCGCTCGGCCGCCTCTACCGCGGTCGCCGGCCACACGCACGAGAGGACGAGGTCGGTTTCGCGCGCGAGCGCGACGGGGCCGTCGGCGACCGCGATCGACGTCCCCGCCAGCCGGTCGCGGAGGGCGTCCGGCGACCGGTTGAGCACGACCACGTCGACGCCGGCGTCGCGGAACCGCTCGGCGAACGCCGCGCCGACCTCCCCGTAGCCGACGATCCCGACGGTCGGCCCGTTCGCTGTCGGATCGGTCATACCTCACCGAGGAGCGGCAACACTGATAAAGGCTCGCGTGGGGGCCGCGGTCGCTCCTCGGCGCGACTGCTGGTCGGCGTTAAAAGTGAAAAGTGGAAGGTGGGATCCGTCCGTTCGCCGGCCGTCGACAGGGGAGCGCCGGTTCAGCGCAGCTCGTCGAGGTCGATCTCCTCGTCGAGCGAGAACGCGTCGTCCAGCGCCTGCTGTGTCTCCTCGGGGCCGCGGAAGTACACCTCGTTTCCGGTGTCTTCGGCCCACTCCTGTACCGCTTCGGAGTTGACGGCCTCCTCGTAGCCGTCGGCCAGGATGTCGATGTGTTCCTGCGGGACGTCGGGGCCGACGGAGCACGTCCGCTGGATCGCGCCCGCGAAGTCGACGTCGGCCCAGCCGGCGTCGGCGGTCGTCGGCAGGTCCGGGAACACGCCGGAGCCGGCGGTCGTCAGCGTCGCCACCATGTCGACGTTCCCCTCGGAGGCCGCGCCCGCTGCCGCCGAGTCCGTCGCGGTCCCCGCGGGGATCTCGCCGGACGCCGCCGCCTGCACGGTCGGGCCGGAGCCGTCGTAAACGACCCACGTCGACCACGGGACGTCGCCCGAGTCGCGCAGGTTGATCATCGCGACGTGGTTGGCCGCGCCGAGCGACCCGCCGAACTGTTCGATGTCGCCGTCTTCGTAGCGGTCGGCGAGGTCGTTCGGGCCCTCGATCTCCAGGTCCGGGTTCGCGAAGATGACGTACGGCGTCTGACCGTACAGACACACGCCCTGCAGCTGGGAGAGGTCCTCGTCGGTCGGGTTCAACAGCCACGCGATACCCGCGGTGGGGAGCGTGTGCCCGACGTGGGTCCGCCCCTCGTCGTCGGCGGTGAACGCCTCGGTGATCCCCGCGATCGACTCCGCGCCCGGACGGTTCGAGAGCTGGATATCGGTGTCGAGCGCTTCGGCGACCTCCGGGACGATGGCCCGGGCGTAGTTGTCGGACCCACCACCCTCCCCGTAAGGAATGATGTGCGTGAGGCCCCCGGCGGGGAACTCGTCGTCGTCGTCGTCTCCGAGACAGCCCGCGAGGCCGACAGCCCCGGCCGCGCCGGTGTACTTGATGAACTCTCGTCTGTTAAACGCTGGCATACACCTGTCCCGTGTAGACCTTATGTATTAAAAATTGTGGTTGGAAGATCGTGTAGGTGATGGATCGTCGACTCCCCTCCCCCATTCGGGTCGAGCGGGCGACCGTTCGGGGAGTGGATTTTTGTATCGGTTCGACGACCGTCAACCGATGACAGACGGATACACCGACCTCCGGTGGCGGTTCGACGACGCCGACCGGATCGGACGGATCACGCTCGACCGGCCCGACTCGCTGAACGCGCTCTCCCCGGGGCTCCGTGAGGAACTCGTCGACGGGTTCGAACGGTTCCGCGAGCTGGACGCCGACCCCGGTCGCCCCCGTGTCGACGCGATCGTCCTCGACGGGGCGGGCGACCGGGCGTTCAGCGTCGGCGCGGACGTGAACGCCGGCGAGCGGACGCCGCCGGGCGTCAAACGGATCCGCCCGGAGTACACGCTCCCCGCCGAGCTGCCGATGCCGGTCGTCGCGGCGATCGACGGCTACTGTCTCGGCGGCGGGCTCGAGCTCGCGCTGGCGTGTGACTTCCGCGTGGCCACGCCCGACAGCGAGTTGGGGTTCCCCGAGTCGCGGCTCGGCATCCTCCCCGCGAACGGCGGGCTCCAACGGCTGGCCGCCCACGCGGGGCCGAGCCGCGCGAAGGAGCTGGCGATGTCCGGCGCGCGGGTCGACGCCGGGACCGCCGCCGCGGACGGGTTCGTGGACCACGTCCGCGACGCCGACGCGTTCGACGACTTCCTCGACGACTTCCTCGGCCGGATCGGGACCGGCGCGCCGCTCGCGGTCCGCGCGGCCAAGGACGTCGTGAACGAGGGGCTCGGAACCGACCTCGAGACGGCGATCGCGTACGAACACCGCGCCTCGCGGGCGCTCAGGGGAACCCGGGACTACGAGGAGGGAACGTCGGCGTTCGGGACCGACCGCGAGCCCGAATGGCAGGGTCGCTGAAGGCGGGGCGTGGGAAGTGGAAGACGGAGGCCCGGGCGTGGGAAGTGGAAGACGGAGGCCCGGGCGTGGGAAGTGGAAGACGGAGGCCCGGGCGTGGAGAGTGGAAGACGGAGACCTGGGCGTGGGAAGTGGAAGACGGCTATCTACGGGTTGCGGACCGCCCGCCTCAGATGACCTGTTCGTCCCGGAGTCGGTCGTACTCGTCGGGGTCCATGCCGATCTCGTCCAGGTACACCTCCTCGTTGTGCGCGCCCGACTCCGGGCCGAGGTGGGACACCTCGCCGGGGGTGCGCGAGTACTTCGGGACGACGCCGTGGGTCTTGATCTCGCCGAGGTCCGGGTCGTCGACGGCGACGAGGTTCTCGCGGGCCTGGTACTGTGCGTCCTCGAAGATGTCGGCCATGTCGTAGATCGGGCCGACGATGGCGTCGGACGCCTCCATCACCTCGATCACCTCGTCGGTGGGGCGCGCCGCGGTCCACGTCTCGATGATCTCGTCGAGCTCGTCGACGTTGTCGAGGCGGTCGGCGTTCGTCTCGAACCGCGGGTCGTCGATCAGGTCCTCGTGGCCGATCGCCTCCATCACGTTCTCGTAGATCCGCTGAGAGGACGCCGACAGCGCGATGTGGCCGTCGGCCGTCTCGTACATGTTCCGCGGCGCGGAGTTCTCCGACCGGTTGCCGGTCCGCGCGGCGACGTGGCCCATCGAGTCGTACGCCTCGGGCTGGCCGATGAACATCCGGAACAGCGGCTCGTAGAGCCCGACGTCGATGACCTGGCCCTCCCCGCCGCTCTCGGCGCTCATCTCGCGCTCGAAGACGGCGTACACCGCGGACTGGGCGGCGTGCTGACCGGCCGTGAGGTCGGCGAGCGGGATCGGGGGCAACAGCGGCTCGCTGTCGGGGAACCCGTTGCTGTGGGCGAACCCGGAGATCCCCTCGGCGACGGACCCGAACCCGGGCTTGTCCGACCGCGGCCCCGTCTGTCCGTACCCCGAGATACGGACCATCACGACCCCCTCGTTGACCGCCTTGAGGTCCTCGTAGCCGAGGTTCCAGCGCTCCATCGTCCCGGAACGGAAGTTCTCCAACACGACGTCCGCCTCGGCGACGAGGTCGAGTGCGACCGACTGGCCGTCCTCGGTCGACAGGTCGAGGGTGACACAGCGCTGGTTGCGGCCGAGCGACTTCCACCACATCGACTCGCCGTCGGTCCGCGGCTTCCACGCGCGGATCGGGTCGGGCTTCGTCGGGTGCTCGACCGAGATCACGTCCGCGCCGAAGTCCGCGAGCGTCGAGGAGGCGAACCCGCCGCTTATCATCGTGGTGAAGTCCACGACACGGAGACTGCTCAGTGGTCCTGCTGGCATGTGTACGTGAACGGAGTGCCCGACGGCGTAATATAGCTTGTGTCGTCCGGAGCGTTTGCGCCGTCGGCACGTTCTCCGATCCCCTCGTCTCATCCATCCCTTCCTCTCATTCGCCAGCCCCCGGAGACCGGCTACGCAAACGTTTATCACCGGTCGCGCGACTCGTTCCGGTATGCGAGTGAGCGACGTGACTCTCCGCGAGGGCGAACAGACCAGCGGCGTCTCCTACGACGTCGACCAGAAGATCGAGGCCGGCCTGCTGCTCGACCGGCTCGACGTCGACTACATCCAGGCGGGGTTCCCCGTCATCAGCGAAGCCGAACGTGAGGTCGTTTCGGAGCTGTCGGCGTCGACGGACGCGACCGTGACCGCGATGGCCCGAGCCGTCCCGGGCGACGTCGAGGCGGCGGCGGCGGCCGACGCGGACATGGCCCACGTGTTCGCGACCACCCAGGAGCGCCAGCTGGAGTACATGATCGGCAAGTCCCGCGAGGAGGTCCTCGAGAACTGGCGCGACGCGGTCGACCTCGCGTACGACCACGGGATGGGCGCCCGGATCGCCGCCGTCGACGCGTTCCGGACCGATATCGACCACCTCGTCGACCTGTACGAGCTGTTCGACGACGTCGACCTCGTCGGCTTCTCCGACACCGTCGGCTGCCGCACCCCGGAGTTCGTGACGGACCGGCTGCGCGAGCTGGAGGCGCGAGGCGTGGACCTCGAACGCCTGAGCGTCCACTTCCACGACGACCTCGGGCTGTCGAACGCCAACGCGCTCGCGGCCGCCGGGCTCGGCGTCGGCAACGTCGACGTCAGCGTGGGCGGCGTCGGCGAGCGCGCGGGCAACACCGCCCTCGAGGAGTTCGTCGCCGCCACGGACGTCTCCGGGATCGGGCTGAACGTCGACGCCACGCAGGTCGTCCCGGTGTGCCGTGAGGTCCTCGACGTGCTCGGCGAGGAGTACGGGGTTCGGAAGGCCTTACTCGGCGACGAGGTGTACAGACACGAGTCGGGGCTCCACACCGGCGCGATGCTCGAGGACCCGTCCGTATTCGAGCCGTGGGACCCGAGCCGGTTCGGCGCGAAGCGGGAGCTGGTGTTCGGCCAGACGAGCGGTCGTCGCGCCGCGGTCGGTCTGCTCGAACGAGCGGACCGCGAGGTCGACGACGCGACGATCGAGGCGCTGCTCGCGGCGCTCGCCGAGCAGGGGCCGATGGGGCTCGACCCCGCGATCGAGCTCGCGCGCGACGTCTGAACGACGGCGCCGCGGCACAAACTTATATATTCGGCGTCCGCGCATATGTGGACATGCGTGCCAACACCACACGTAGCGAAGGCAGCCGCACGGTCGAGCTGCTCGACCCGCGCGGCGAGGTCGAATACGAGACGCTCCCGCTCGCGGAGCGCTTGGAGACGTTAGAAGGGGCGACGATCGGCCTGCTCGACAACTCCAAGAGCAACGCCGACGTCTTCTTGGAGGTCGTCGGCGACCGCCTCGAATCGGCGTACGGCGTCGCGGAGGTCGTCTACCGTCGCAAGGACAAGAGCCCGATCCCGGCGGACGACCTCGCGACCCAGCTCCACGACGCGTGTGACGCCGTCGTCAACGCGTACGGCGACTGCGGGTCGTGTACGTCGTGGTGCGTCTACGACAGCATCGACCTCGAGAAGAAGGGGACGCCCGTCGCGACGATCAACAGCGACGAGTTCGTGAAGCTGGGCCAGTCGGAGGCGCAGGCGCTCGGCATTCCGGGGCTCCCGCTGGTCCGCGTCGCCCACCCGATGGGCGACCTGCCGCGGGAGGACGTGGTCGAGCGCGCCGAGGGCGCGATCGAGGAGATCGTCCACGTGCTCACGACCGACCGCGACGCCCTCGAGGACGAGTACGCCGAGCGGTTCCTCGCGGCCGACGAGGAGCTGGCCGACGAGAGCCTCTACTGCCCCATCCGATGAGCGGGACCTTCGATTCGGAGACGCTGTCGGTCGACGGCGACTTCGAGGACGTCAACGACCACCTGTACCGACAGGGGATGACCGACGGGCTACCGGTGATCCCGCCGACCGCCGACCGCGTCGAGCGGATGTTGTCGGGGACCGAACGACCCCCGGACGAGTCGCTCGGCACGATCCCGCCGAAGTACGGCTCGGCGACCGTCGAGAAGGTCGCGATCAACGCCGTCATGGCCGGCTGTGAGCCCGCGTACATGCCGGTGCTGATCGCCGCGGTCGAGGCGATGATCGAGGACGAGTTCAACCTGTACGGGGTCAACGCGACGACGCACCCGGTCGCGCCGCTCGTCGTCGTCAACGGCCCGATCGTCGAGGAGATCAACCTGAACTACGGCTACAACGTGTTCGGACAGGGATGGCGCGCGAACGCGACGATCGGGCGCGCGGTGCGGCTGCTGCTCGTCAACCTCGGCGGCGGCGAGCCGGGCGAGATGGACCGGGCGACGCACGGTCACCCCGGCAAGTACAGCTTCTGTATCGCGGAGAACGAGGGGCGCAACCCCTGGGACCCGCTGCACGTCCAGCGCGGGTTCGACGCCGACGAGTCCACGGTGACGGTGATGGGCGTCGAGGCCCCCCACGAGATCAACGACCACGTCAACGAGACGGCCGAGGGGATCCTCACGACCGCCGCGGACACGCTGGCGACCGTCGGGAACAACAACACACACCACACACACGGGGAGGTCTGCGTCGTCTTCGGCCCCGAACACGCCGGGACGATCGCCCGGAACGGCTGGAGCCGCGAGGACGTCCAGTGGTTCCTCTACGACAACGCGCGCAACAAGCTGGAGACGCTGGAGACGGTCGGGATCACGGGCAACTACACCTGGCACCACCGGTTCCCGACCGAGAACCGGGAGGCCATGATCCCGTTGACGGAGACGCCCGAGGACGTCACCGTGATCGTCGCCGGCGGCGCGGGCAAACACTCGATGGCGCTCCACTCGTTCGGCGAGACGCGTTCGGTTACCGTCGCGGTCGACGAGGGGGGTGCGTGACCGTGCTTCCCGACGGCGCGATCGACTTCCACGTCCACGCCGCCCCGTCGCTGTGGGAGCGGAAACACGACGTCATCGAGCTGGCGAACCGGGCGGTCGAGGCGAAGCTCGGCGGGTTCGTGCTCAAGAGCCACTTCTGGAACACCGAGCCGATGGCAGCGCTCGCACGCGACCGCGTCCCCGACGTGGACATCCACTCGTCGATCGCGCTCAACACGTTCGTCGGCGGGTTCAACCCGAGCGCCGCCGAGCTCGCGATCGAGACCGGGGTGTCGGCGATCTGGCTCCCCACGTTCAGCGCCGCGAACTACACCACGGACCGCCCGTTCCCGTTCTCGGGTCAGGACCTCGTCGCGCTCGACGACGACGGCGACCTGCTCCCGGAGGTCCGCGCGGTGCTCGAAACCGTCGCGAACGCCGACCGCGACGTCGTCCTCGGCAACGGTCACCTCGGCCCCGACGACACGTACGCGATACTCGACGTCCTCGACGAGATGGGGGCCGACGTCCCGTACCTGATCACACACCCCGAGTCGGCGTTCATGGGGCTCACCCGCGAGGACCAGATCGCGTTCGCGGAGCGCGGGGCGTACCTCGAGAAGTGTTACCTCCCGGTGGTCAAGGGCGACGCGACCGTCGCCGAGATGACGGAGACGGTCCGGGCGGTCGGCGCGGAGAACTGCGTCCTCTCGACCGACTTCGGCCAGCCGGACAACCTCTCGCCGCCGGAGGGGCTCTGGGAGTTCGCGGAGCGGTTCGTCGAGGCCGGCCTCTCCGAGCGCGAGGTGGCGACGATGGCGCTCGACACGCCGTCGGCGCTACTGGACGCGACGCGCTGACCGCCGCCGGCCGACATCTATCTCTGTTATATTTTCTCACGCACGCCAAGAGCTATGTGCCCGCTCGCGGAGATACGACGTAATGTACGCAGTCCTGTGTACTGACTTCGAGGAATCGACGGTCGGGGAGGTCGAGACGCCGACGCCGGGCCCCGGTGAGGTCCGGATCGACGTCAGCCGCGTCCAGCTCAGCGTGACCGAGTGTCTGCTCTACCGCGGCGCGGACACCGCCCACGCCGACGAGATCGCCCGCCGACTCCGCGAGACCGATTCGGGGACCCAGCTGTTCGGCCACGAGTTCTGCGGCACGGTCGCCGCCGTCGGCGACGGCGTCACGGGATTCGCGGTCGGCGACCGCGTGTACGCGCCCGGCAAGATCCGCTGTGGCGAGTGCGCCTACTGCCGGTCCGGGCACGGGCACCTCTGTGCGGACGTCGTGAGCTTCGGCTACGACCTGCCGGGCGCGCTCGCGGAGTCCGTCGTGCTGCCCGAGGAGCCGCTCTGTCGGCTCCCGGACGGCGTGAGCGACGCCGAGGGGGCGGCGATGCAGCCGATGGCGAGTTCGGTCCTCTGTGCGCTCGACGCTGGCATCGAGGCGGGCGACACCGTCCTCGTCGTCGGCGGGGGCGTGATGGGGTTCCAGTGTGCGATGCTCGCGAAGCGGTTCGGCGCGGGCGAGGCGTTCGTCAGCGACGTCCGCGACGCGCCGCTCGGCGTCGTCGACGACCACGGGCTCACGCCGATCGATGCGCGGACCGACGACCCCGCGACCGTCGTGCGGGACGCCACGGACGGCGTCGGCGCGGACGTGGTGTTCGAGGCGGTCGGCGGGAGCCTCGACCACGCGACCGACGGGAACGGACCGGTCGCGACGGCGTTCGACGCGGTTCGACGGGGCGGGACGGTGTTGCAGGTGAGCCACGTCGAGGGCGACGTCCCGATCACGCCTCGACTGCTCCGCAGCAAGTCGGTCCGCTGGGTGAACCCGCGGAAGGGGGTGATCGACGTCACCCCGGACACGAACACCGGCGAACTGGCCGCATCGCTCGTCGCGAGCGGAGACGTCCCCATCGGCGAGTACGTCACCCACGAGCTCGACGGGTTGGCGTCGTTCGAGGAAGCGGTCGCGATCACGCTGGAGAAAGGCGAGTACGGGGCGCTCGGGCCCGCACAGATGGTGCTGGAGTAATCGGCGTGGAACAGTCGGTCGTGGAACAATCGGTCGTGGAACAGTCGGTCGCGAAGTAGTCGGTCGTGGAACAGCCGGTCGGCCCGAAGCGGGCCTTCCGGCCTTCGACCCCGGATTTTCGAGCCGCGCGGGTCAGTCCCGCCGCGGCAACAGCAGGCTCATGAGGACGGCGAGGCCGCTGAACGCCGCGAGCATGAGGAACGCCTCGTCGAAGAACCCGGCGTCGGCGACGTAGCCGACGACGATCGCGCTGGTCGCGCCGAACACCATGTGTCCGGTGCGCAACAGCCCGAGGCCGGAGCCTTTCATGTCGTCGGGCAGCGCGTTGGCGATGTACGTCTGGGTCGCGGGCGTGAAGCCGAGCAGGCTGCTCAAAAGCACCGTCACGAGAACGAGCGGCACGAACCCCTCGACGTGCGTGAGCGTCACGAGCCCGGCGGTGATCAGCGACATGACGATCGCCAGCGTCGCCCGCGGACCGAGCGCGTCGTGGCTCGCGCCCGCGACCGGACGCACGACCAGCCCGAGCAGGAAGAAGAAGCCGAACAGCGTCGACGCGAGGCCGATCGAGAACCCCTTGATCTCCACGAGGTACGTGACGAAAAAGGAGGTGAACCCCTGCCACGCGAAGAACGCCAGGAACTGGATCGTCGTCGCGACCAGGATCGGGCCGACGAGCACGTTCGTGACGATGTAGCGGATCCCCACGCCCCCGCCGCCGTCCGACCGCGCGTCCTCGCCCCGGCCGTCGACGGCGCCGTTCTCGTCGGGGTCGTTCTCGTCGGATTCCCCGTCGTCGGCGGTCCCGGCCGCTTTCTCGTCGGCGGTCCCGGCCGCTTTCTCGCCGGCTGTCTCGTCCGCTTCCTCGTCGAGCGATTCGCCCGCCGACGGGATGGCCCACCAGAGGACGGCGGTCATCGCGAGGAACAGCGGTACGGTGAAGCCGATCCCGAGCCGCCAGCTCGCGACCGCGGCGAGCGCGACGGCGATCGGCGGCAGAGCCGCGTTACCGATGTCGCCGGCCGCGAGCGTCAGCGCCACGGCGGTCCCGTCGCGTCGCGAGTAGATGTCCGTCAGGATCGTAAACCGGATGGTGCCGTACAGGGCGGTGCTGAACCCGAACAGCGCGGTCGCGACGAACAGCACCCGCCAGTCGGGCGCGAGCGCGACCCCGAGGATCGTCACCGCGGAGATCAGCGTGCTCCCCACGAGGATCAGCCGCGGTCCGAATCGGTCGCCGAGGTAGCCGCCCGGGAACTGCCCGAGCGCGTACGCGTACCAGAGCACGGAGATGAGGACCCCCGACGTCGTCAGGGTCAGATCGAACGCCCCACGGAACTCCGGGAGGAGCGCGGGGAAGACGAGCCGGACGCCGAGCGAGAGGAGCCAGCCGCCGGCGACGGCCGCGAGGATCCAGCCGCGACCGCCCCGGCGGAGATCGGCGAGGATCGCGCCGACGTGTGTCGTTTGCCGACCGAGCCAGCCCCCGTCGCTCACGACGGGACCCTCTGGGCGCGACCGGCGACGACGCGGCGGGTGCTACGGGGAGGGAACATTCGGGGCGGCGATCAGTACTCCCGGCCGAACTCCGGTTCGCGCCCCTCGATGAGCGCGTCGACGGCCTCGGTGTGTTCGGGGTCGTTCACGCACTCCCACTGGGCGTCGAGCGCGGCCTGCGTGTACTCCTCGAAGCTGGCGTTGGTGTCGATGAGCGCCTTCGTGTTCCGCATGGCGATCGCCGGCTTGTCGCGGAGCTCGTTCGCGAGGTCGCGGGCGACGTCGATCGTCTCCGCGTCCGTGGCGATCTCGGCGGCGAGGCCGATCTCCGCCGCCTCCTCGGCGCCGATGTCGCGACCGGTGAGGATCAGCTCCTTCGCCTTGCTCTCGCCGACCAGCCGGGGGAGCAGCCACGCGCCGCCGTCGCCGGGGACGAGCCCGATGTTGACGAACTGCTGGCGGAGGAACGCGTCCGCGTCCATCACGCGGAGGTCACACGCGAGCGCGAAGTCACACCCCGCGCCGACGGCCGGCCCGTTGACGGCCGCGATCGTCGGCTTCTCGCCGAAGTAGAGCAGTCGGTCGATGTTCTGTACCATCCACAGGTGTGCCCCGTAGGTGTGTTTCTTCTCGCGGTCCTCGCGGCCGTCCATCGACGTCACGTCGGAGCCGCTACAGAACCCGCGCCCGCGACCCGAGAGCACGACGACGTAGACGTCGTCGTCGTTCATCGCGCGCTCGAGCGCGTCGTTGAGCTCCAACAGCGTCGCTTCGTCGAACGCGTTCATGATCTCGGGCCGGTTCAAGAAGATCTCCGCTCGACCTTCCACGAGGTCGTAGTCGATGTTGTCGTACGTCGCCATGGCGGTCACAGGTCGCGGCGGCACATTAAACGTTGGGTCGGGGCCGTTCCCGCCGGCCGAGCGGGAGTAGCTCCCCCGTCGCTGCCTCTCTTCCGTCACCGCCTCTTCCCCGTTATCGTGTCGACGACGCACACCGCGTCCGCGACGGCACCGCGTCCGCAACGACACCGCATCCGCGACCGCACCGCGTCCGCAACGGTATCGCCCTCGTCGCGGTCAGTCGTCGCCGTTGATACGGCTGATCTCCTCCGGGGAGAAGCCGCCGAGCTCCGCGAGGACCTCGTCGGTGTGTTCGCCGAGGTCCGGGGCCGGCGTCACGTCGGGGTCCTCGCTGCCCGAGAACTTGATCGGCATCCCCGGGACGGGGATCTCCTCGCGGCCGAAGCTCCGGTTCTCCACGAAGTTGAGCATCCCGCGGTGGTCGAGGTGCTCGTCGTCGACGATGTCCTCGACGGTCTGGACGGGCGCACACGGGACGTCGAGGTCCAGCAGCACGTCGACGACGTCGTCCTTCCGTTTGCCCTCCAGCCACTCCTCGATCGCGGCGTCGATCGTGTCCATGTGCTGGGCGCGGGCGTACTTGGAGTCGTACCGCTCGTCGCCGATCATCTCCTCGCGGCCGATCAGTTCGGCGAGGCTCTCCCACTGGTGCTCGCTGATGCAGATGATCGCGACGTAGCCGTCGTCGACCTCGTAGACGTTGTAGGGGGCGATCGCGAGCCCGGAGTGTTTGTTCCCCGTTCGCGGCGGTGCGTCGTTCTTCGACACCCACGAGGAGACGGGCGAGGCCAGCGTGGGATACATGCAGTCGAACATGCCGACCTCGACGTACTGTCCCTCGCCGGTGAACTCGCGACCGTACAGCGCGCCGAGGATCCCGACGGCGAGGTGGATCCCGCCGAAGAAGTCACAGATCGCGGGGCCCGCCTTCACCGGATGGCCGTCCGGGAACCCGGTCGTGTGGATCGCCCCGCTCATCGCCTGGACCGTGAGGTCCATCGCGGGGTAGTCGCTGTAAGGGCCGTTGTCACCGTAGCCCGACCCGTGGGCGTACACCAGCCCGGGGTTGTTCTCGCTGAGGTCGTCGTAGCCGAGCCCGAGCGAGTCCATCGTCCCGGTCGAGTAGTTCTCCAGGACGACGTCGGCCTTCTCGGCCAGTCGGCGGAACGCGTCCCGCCCCTCCTCGCTCTTGAAGTCGAGGGTGATCCCGCGCTTGTTCGGGTTGAGGTACTGATACTGCGGCGGGACCCCGTCCTCGGTCCGCGTCCGGATGTTCTCCCCCCACGGCGGCTCGACCTTGATGACGTCGGCACCCATGTACGAGAGGATCATCCCACAGTACGGGCCCTGATAGATCTGCCCGAGGTCGAGCACTTTGACTCCGCTGAGCGGTTGGCGCATACCCGGTCATCACCGGTCAGTGGTAAAAAAGGTATCTCCCGACCGCGCCGTCGTTGCCCTCGCCGTCAGCGGTCCCGCCACGGATCGGGGGACGGTCCCGCTCAGTTCAGGCCGTGTTTCTTCACGTCGCGGGCGATCATGTTCCGCTGGATCTCGACGGTGCCGCCGGCGATCTTCCAGCCGCGGACCCATCGGTAGAGGTACTCGATCGGCGAGTCCTTCATGTATCCGATCGCGCCGTGGATCTGCATCGCCTCGTCGATGACGTCCTGTCCCGCCTCGTTCGCTTTCACCTTCGCGATCGACGTCTCGAGCCGTGAGGGGTCGCTGTGGCGGGCGTTCGCCGCCGCCCGGTAGATCAGCAGCCGGGCCGCCTCGAGCTCGATCGCCATGTCCGCGAGCTTCCACTCGATCCCCTGGAAGTCGCCGATCGGCTGTCCGAACTGTTCGCGGGTCTTCGCGTGCGCCAGCGCCTTGTCGAACGCGTTGAGCCCGCAGGCGACACACATCATCGCGTTGTGGCAGCGCTCGACGTTGAACTCGATCAGCAGCTCCTTGAACGCCGCCTTGTCGTGGACGAGGAGCTGTTCTTCGGGGACGACCACGTCGTCGAAGTAGAGCTCGTACTGCTCGTGGCCGGCCATGTTCGTCGAGCCGTCGTCGAGCGTGAGCCCCTCGGTGTCCTTGTCGACGACGATCGCGCCGATGTTGTCGTCGGGGAACCGCGCGTACACGAGGAACGCGGTACACCGGTCGGCCTTCGTGACCCACATCTTCGACCCGTTGATCACCAGGTCGTCGCCGTCGTACTCGACGCTCGTCTGCATCGCCGCGGCGTCGGAGCCCGCCTGCGGCTCGGAGATCGCCACGGAGAGGACCTGTGTCCCCTCACAGACGTCGGGGAGGTACTTCTCTTTCAGGAAGTCGCTCCCCAGCTCGGCGATCACGCGCGGCGGCCCCATCGAGGACCGGGAAAGGACGTGTGCGGTGTCCGGGCACACCCGGCCGACGGCCTCCGTCGCGAGGAGCACCTCGACGACGGAGTAGCCGCCGCCCCCGTACTCGACGGGGAGTCCGATCCCGAGCAGCCCCTGTTCGGAGAGCGTCCGGAGGTTCTCCTCGGGGAACTCCGTCTCCCACGTGAACGCCGACTCGGCGAACTCGTTCTCGGCGATCTCGCTGGCCGTATCGTAGATCAACTGCTGTTCGTCGGACAGTTGGAAGTCCATACCGAACCCTTGCAGTTGGTGGATATCAGGGTTTTGGTAGCAGCCCGCGCCGTCGACGTCTCACGACGACGGTCGCGCGGCGTTTCAGAACATCATTATTTTTCAGGGGTGAAAGGTCACTCCTGTACGAACGCGAGTGATCAACGGGCCTTTTGCAGATATCTAGTATTATACGGCTGTGTTTTTCGACTCGTTGGAATAATAACGAACCGAGTCACTCAAACGGTTAATAAGGTGGCTTTACGCCTCCGAAAACGACAGTATCCGTCGGATACACCGTGAGCGACGAACGAGAACACGCATCTATCGGCCTCTCGGCGCTGGCATCGGGCGTTTCGTCCGCTCGTAGGGCGTGTGCTACTGACTCTCTTCCGTCTTTCTCAGAGCGAAATAGTACTCGATACAGTACTTCAAGGGTGAATATTTCGTCCACCTTTTTCCCAGTCGCGAATATTATATAGTCGGCCGTGTTATGGTCGCCCATGACCGACACACGCAGTTCGATCAAGGCGGTCGAGATCAGCCTCGACGTCGTCGAAACCCTCGTCGACCGCGACGGGGCCCGAGTCACGGAGGTCGCGGAGGCGGTCGGCATCGCGCCGAGTACGGCCCACAACCACCTCCAGACCTTGCTCGCGAACGGGTTGGTCCTGAACGAGGGGAGCGTCTTCTATCCGAGCCTGCAGTACCTCGAGATCGGCGAGTACACCCGGAAGCGGAAGGCCGCCTATCGGAAGGCCCAGACCCGGGTCGAGTCGCTCGCGGCGGAGTCGGGGGGACGGACCCACTTCGTCGTCGAGGAGCACGGTCGCGGGCGGTACATGTACACCAACACCGGCGATCTCGCCGTCGAGACGTTCTCCGGGACCGGTTCGTCGTTTCCCCTTCACGCCGCGGCGGCGGGCAAGGCGATCCTCTCACAACTCCCCGAAGCGCGCGTCCGGGAGATCATCGACGAACACGGCCTGGAACGCCAGACGGAGAACACGATCACCGCCGAGGAGGACCTGTTCGAGGAACTGGCGGAGGCCCGGGAGACCGGCGTCGCGTTCAACATCGAGGAACACAACAAGGGGATCAGCGCCGTCGCCGCCCCCGTTCGGGACCCGAGCGGCGGCATCCTCGGGTCGCTCACCATCTCCGGTCCCGCACAGCGCTTCAAGGGCGAAACGATCCGTGAGGAACTCCCGAACACGCTGCTCGCGACGGTGAACGAGCTGGAGCTCGACATCGTCTACTCGAACTGAGGCGAGCCAGCACGCGCCCGCGAAACGCGGGCTGTTCCCGGGATTACAGTACTATGATTGTAAATCCTTGTTCGACGTCGGCCCCGTTCACGATCTCGGCCAACAGTGTTTTCACTTATCTGTCTTTTTCTGACTCTTACTTAGATCTCAATATGTTCGCGGTTGACGGGGAGTGGATCGCCCGATCACCGGACCGGATCGTCGGAACACCGGATCGGATCGTCGGATCGTCGGAACACCGGATCGTCGGATCGATCGGGACGGAGCGAGTGGGAAGTAGAGGGGGGTTCTTATTCCCCGAGGACGACCGGACTGCCGACATGACACGACGGACGCCGCGAGTGCCCGAGATAACGTCGCGAGAGCAGGTTCCCGCGGGTCAACGCGATCGATTCGATCGGATCGAGGAGAGCCGTGGGAGCGTCAGAGGGCCGTTCCGGCTCCTGCTCTACAGCCCGGAGATCGCCGACCGCGTCGGCCACCTCGGTGCGTACGTCCGATACGAGAGTGGGCTTCCCGATCCGGTCCGCGAGGTCGCGATCCTCACGACCGCCCGCGCGTACGACTGTGCGTACGAATACGCCGCCCACGAGCCGATCGCTCGCGAGGCCGGCGTCGACGAGGGGTCCATCCGCGCGATCGCCCACGACGAGCCGCTCGAGGGCCTCCGCGAAGTCGACGCGGCCGTCGTTCGGTTCGGGCGCGAGCTCCTCGGCGACAACCGCGTCTCGGACGACGCGTTCGACGCCGTTCACGACCGGTTCGGGACGACTGGCGTGACCGAGCTCGTCGCCACGTTCGGCTACTACGGGATGCTCGCCACGGTCCTCAACGCCTTCGAGATGCACCCGGACGCCGACGCGCCGGCGCTTCCGTAGCCGATCCAGGGCGGGACGACCTTTCGAAACACCCTGAAACCGTCGCGTTCCGCCGCCCCGGGTCCGTTCCGTCCCCGGTCGGCGACGCGCGAACGACGGGCACGGCTCGTCTGACGGATTTCTGTCGAATTCTTACTATAAAGAATAATTATAAGTATGTTTTTTGTTATGTATACATACACTCCGGGACCGCCAGGGGCATCGCAGTCGTCGATTCCCGAACGGTGTCGCCGCCGCTGTCGGCTTCGGAGCGATCTCGTACACTTAAAAAGACCCCGGCGGCGGTTCCGATCCGCGGCTACTCTCGAACCGGCCTGAACTTCGAGCCGTAGCGGACGACGCCCTCCTGCTCGTATATCCGGCGGACGACGCGCTCGACGCGGTCCCCGCGCGCGACGGCGTGCGGGTCACAGTCGGCCATCATCGCCGGGAGGCGTGCGCCCTCGTCGAGTTCGACGACGGCGACGGCGATCGCGTCCTCGGTCGCGAGCAGCGACGCGAACTCCGGCGGGGCTCCGCCTTCGATGACGGTCACGGACAGCACGGTCCCCGTGCCCTCGGGCTCGAACTCCTCGAACTCGACGCGCTCGTGACAGCCCGTACACGCGCCGCTCGGCGGGAAGCTCACCGCGCCGCACTCCGGACACTCGCCACAGACGAGACGGTAGCGGCTGTCGCTGTGGTTCCACCAGGTCGGCACGCTCGTGTACGCGCCCATCAGTTGACACCCCCGTCGTCCGTGACGACGTGTCCGCGTTTCCTGAGGTACTCGGCGTAGCCGATCGCCTCGGTCTCCCGATCGAGTGACGCGTCCAGCCGCCCGTCGAGGACGAGGGCGTCGACGGTCGCGCCGTCGCCGTAGCCGACGAGGGTGACCGCGTCGACTCCGTCGTCCCACGCGGTCACGAGCCCGAAGAGGGCGCTCGCCGCGCCGAGGTCGCCGAAGCGGTCCGCGGCGTGGTAGACGTCGGCGTCGAAGTCGAGGGCGCGTGCGGCCCGGTGTGGAAGGCTCCCGTCGGGCGCCGTCAGCGCGACGGCGGTCTCGGGGTCGTCGAGCGACCCGACCGCCGCCGCGATCGGCCCGGAGAACGCGCGGCGCTCGTAGGCGGTCGCGTCGTATCGCTCGACGGTCGCCGAGCCGTGGCCCCGGAACCGCGTGCCGGGGAACTCCTCGGTGTACGTCGTCGCCTCTCGGAGCCCGACCGTGCCTTCGGCCGTCAGAAGGAACGCGACCGCGCCGGCCCCGGCCGCGTGGTCGACCGCGTCGTCGGGGGCCGCGAACGGCGCGTCGCTCGCGACGACGAGCGTCGTCCCCCCGTCGTCGAAGCCGGCCCGAAGCGCTCGCGTTCCCGCGCCCGTCGACTGCGTGTCCACCGACACGGCGACCGACGTCGGGAGCCCCAGGATCGCCGCGAGCGTCGCGCCGACGTCGAACTCCTCGACCGTCGGCGTGGTCGTCGCGAAGCGGAGCGCGGTGACCGAATCGGGGTCGACGTCAGCGTCGGAGAGCGCGCGCTCGGCGGCCTCGGCGGCCATCGTCACGGTGTCCTCGTCGCCCGCGGCGACGCTCTTGGCGGCGACGCCGCGCGCCTCGAACCCGCCCCACGCCTCGATGAACGCCTCGGCGTCGACCCGATAGCGCGGGGTGTAGACGCCGACCCCCGCGATCGCGTTCTTCTCGGCGACGTCCGTTCCGGTCATGCCCATCCCCCCTCGTAGACGGTAACGACGGCGGCACCGCCGGAGCCACCCACGTTGTGTGAGAGGCCGGTCTCGAGCCCGTCGACCTGTCGACCGCCGGCCTCGCCGCGGAGCTGTTTGAACACCTCGACGGTCTGGCCCGTCCCCGTCGCCCCGATGGGATGTCCTTTCGATTTGAGCCCGCCAGAGAGGTTGACCGGACGCTCGCCGTCGGGCTCCGTCGCGCCCCGCTCGATGTACGACCCCGCCTCGCCGGGCGCACAGAAGCCGAGGTCCTCGTAGGCCATCAGCTCGGCGATCGAAAAGCAGTCGTGGACCTCCGCGAAGTCGACGTCGTCGGGGCCGATCCCCGCCTGCTCGTACGCCTGTTCCGCCGCCTTCCGGCTCGCCGGGACCCCGGTGAGCGTCGGCCGCTGGAACAGCCCCACCCGGGCGCTCGCCTGGCCGGTCCCCGCGACTCGAACCGGGCTCTCCGTGAGCTCGCGGGCGACCTCCTCGTTCGCGACGATCGCGACGCTGGCTCCGTCGGAGGTCGGACAGCAGTCGTAGAGGTTCAACGGGTCGGCGACGGGAGTGCCGGCCATCGCGTCCTCCAGCGAGCACTCGAAGCCGAGGTGTGCGTGCGGGTTCTTCGCGCCGTTGGCGTGGTTCTTCACGGCGACGCGCGAGAGCTGCTCGCGGGTGGTGCCGTGTTCGGCCATGTGCGCGTCCGCCATCTGCGCGTACACGCCGGCGAACGTCGTGCCGGCCATCCGCTCCCACTCGGTCTCGCCGCTGACGCCGAGCCAGTAGCGGGTCTGCTCGCCGCTCATGTCGGTCATGACCTCGAAGCCGCCGGCGAGCGCGACGTCGACGACGCCGGACTTGACGGCGAGCGTCGCCTGCCGGAGCGCGGTCCCGCTCGCGGCGCAGGCGTTCTCGACGCGCGTACACGAGACGCCGTGGAGCCCTACGTGTTCGGTGACTGCGGGGCCGCTCAGGCCGAGCTGGCGGCCGCCGACGCCGAGCGTGCCGACGTACGCCTCCTCGATCAGCGATTCGTCGAAATCCCCGTCGACGGCGTCGACCGCGCCCTCGTACGCGGTCGTGAACAGCGACCGGTACGACTCCTCGGGGAACGCCCCGTAGTCGGACTGGGACGCCCCGATAACGTACACTTCTGTCATCTATATTGTCGATCGATGGGGTGAGGATAAAGCAGTTCCGTCACCGACGCCCCCCGGTACCGTCCCACATATCGGGCCGGCGTCGATCTCGCCGTCCACCACCTTTTGTCGGAGCTCCGTCCTCCCTTGCCGTCGCTTCCGTCCTCCCTTGCCGCCGCTTCCGTTCCCGCTTCGAAACGGTTTTGCTGCTCACCTTGAGAACACTACCCATGCACGTAGCCGTTATCGGTGCCGGGAGTATGGGCCACGGCATCGCTCAGGTGTCGGCCATGGCCGGCCACGACGTCGTCCTGCGGGACATCGACGAGGGGATCGTCTCGGAGGGGCTGGACGCGGTCCGGGCGAACCTCCAGGGCGGGGTCGACCGGGGGAAGGTGACCGAGGAGGAGATGGCGGCGACGCTCGACCGGCTGGAGGGGACGACGGACCTCGCGGCCGCGGTGGGCGACGCCGACCTCGTCGTCGAGGCGGTCCCCGAGTCGATGTCGCTCAAGACGGACGTGTTCACCGAGGTCGAGGCCGCGGTCGACGACGACTGCGTGCTCGCGTCGAACACGTCGTCGCTGTCGGTGAGCGAGATCGCGGGCGCGCTGGAGCGCCCCGAGCGCGTCGTCGGGCTCCACTTCTTCAACCCGCCACACATCATGGACCTCGTCGAGGTCGTGATCGCCGAACAGACGTCCGCCGATACGGAGGCGTTCGCGACGTCGTTCGTCGAGGGGCTCGACAAGGAGGCGGTGGTCGTCCGCGACACCGCCGGCTTCGCCTCCTCGCGGCTCGGGCTCGCGCTCGGGTTGGAGGCGGTTCGGATGGTCGAAAGCGGCGTCGCGAGCCCGGCCGACATCGACGCGGCGATGCGGGAGGGGTACAACCACCCGATGGGGCCGCTGAAGCTCACCGACCTCGTCGGGCTCGACGTCCGCCTCGACATCGCCGAGTACCTCCGCGAGGAGCTGGGCGAGCGGTTCAAGCCGCCACAGCTGCTCAAGCGCAAGGTCCGCGGCGGGAAGCTCGGGAAGAAGTCCGGCGAGGGCTTCTACGTCTGGGAGGACGGCGAGGCGGTCGGACAGGCCGGCGACTGGGGGGCCGAGGAGTGAGCGACCCTGACCGGCTCGCGGACGCCGAGTACGAGACGCTCCGGGTCGACGTCGGCGGCGAGGCCGACCGCGTCGCGACCGTCGCCATCTCGCGGCCGGACGCCCGGAACGCCCTCAACGCGACCGTGCGATCTGAGCTCATGGCTGCGGTCCCGCTGGCGGAGGCGGATGACGCGGTCCGCGTCCTCGTGATCACCGGCGACGACGAGGGGCGCGCGTTCGTTGCGGGCGCGGACATCACGGAGTTCGCGGACCGCGACGGGCTCGAACAGCGCCGCGTAAGCGAGCGCCCGCGGATCTACGAGACGATCGCGGACGCGTCGATCCCCGTCATCGCCCGCGTGAACGGCCACGCGCTCGGCGGCGGCTGCGAGCTGGCGCAGGCGTGTGACGTCAGGATCGCCCACGAGCGCGCGAAGATCGGCCAGCCCGAGATCAACCTCGGGATCATGCCGGGCGGCGGCGGCACCCAGCGGCTCCCGCGGCTCGTCGGCACCGGACAGGCGATGAAGCTCGCGCTGTCGGGCGAGCTGATCGACGCCACGGAGGCCGCCGATATCGGTCTCGTCGAGGAGGTCCACGGCGACGGGACGTTCGACGAGCGCGTCTACGAGCTGGCGGGGACGATCGCCGAGAAGAGCCCGGTCGCGCTCGAGTTCACGAAACGGGCGGTACAGGCCAGCGCCCGCATGCCGATGGACGGCGGGATCGACTACGAGGCCGAGCTGTTCACGACGCTGTTCGACACCGAGGACAAGCGGGAGGGGATCGCGGCGTTCTTCGAGGACCGCGAGCCCGAGTTCGAGGGGCGCTGAGCCGTGTTCGAAGGGCGCTGAGCCGCGACCCGCCGACCCCTTTTTCTCCCGCCGCGCCCGAGAGACGGGCGTGACCGACGCCGACGCTCCCGCCGACCTCGACGACGCCACGGCCATCGAGGACCTCGCCGCCGAGCTCCGGGCGGCGGATCGGGCCGTCGCGCTCACCGGTGCCGGGCTGTCGGCGGCGTCCGGGATCCCGACGTTCCGCGGCGAGGGCGGGATCTGGGGCGACGCCTTCGACGAGGCGGACTTCCACGTCTCCCGGTTCGAGCGGGACCCCGCGGGCTTCTGGCGCGACCGCCTCGTCCTGTACGACCGCATGGAGCCCGACGGGGGTGCCGAGCCGAACCCCGCACACGACGCGCTGGCGGCCCTCGTCGGGGCGGGCGTCCTCGACGCCGTGATCACCCAGAACACCGATGGGCTCCACGGCGCGGCCGGCACCGCCGACGTGATCGAACTGCACGGGACGAACGCACGCGTGGTCTGTGCCCGGTGCGGGGAGGCCCGCGACGCCGGCCCGATACGCGACCGGGCGCGGGACGGCGCGCTCCCGCCGACCTGTGACTGTGGTGGCGTTTATAAGCCCGACGTCGTGCTGTTCGGCGAGCGGATCCCCGCCGCCGCGCTGCGTCGCGCGCGGCGGCTCGCGGCGGCCAGCGACGTCTTCCTCGCCGCGGGCTCGTCGCTCACGGTCGACCCCGCCGCGTCGCTGCCGGGCCGCATCGGCGACGGCTCCCTCGCCGTGATCAACCTCGACCGCACCCGCTACTCCGGGACCGCCGAGTACGACCTCCGTGCCGACGTGACCGAGGTCCTGCCCGCGCTCGCGCGAGCGGTACTGCGGGACGGGGACGGGGACGGGGACGGGGACCGCTGATCGCTTATAAATCATCCGCGCCCGACCGACGCTCGCCCCCACGCTTAATCCCTCGCCGGCCGAACCGGCGTTCATGATCACGTCCGACCGGATGGCCGCGGTCGACGCCAACGCGGCCGCGCTCGGCGTTCCGCGCAAGCAGCTGATGGAGTCGTCGGGCAACGCGGTCGCCCGCGAGGTCCGGGCGGTCGCCGAGCCCGGGGCCTCGGTAGCGATCGTCTGCGGCCGCGGCAACAACGGGGGCGACGGTTTCGTCGCGGCCCGCTTCCTCGCCGCCTACGACGTCTCCGTCCGCCTCCTCGGCCGCCCCGAGTCGATCGCGACGGACATCGCCCGCGAGAACTGGCGGGCGCTGGAGCGCGCCGAGGTACCCGTCGAGGCCGTCGCCGACGCCGCCGACCTCGCGCTCGGGAGCCCCGACGTCGTCGTCGACGCGATGCTCGGGACGGGCGTCTCCGGCCCGCTCCGCGAGCCGG